>Ga0302261_1000457_pt1 | contig 10432 bp, 3 predicted proteins | sample II_Fen_E2_4_FD_194561 | JGI IMG/M metagenome (GOLD analysis project Ga0302261, IMG submission 194561) | Peat permafrost microbial communities from Stordalen Mire near Abisko, Sweden - II_Fen_E2_4 | ecosystem: Environmental > Terrestrial > Soil > Wetlands > Permafrost | place: Sweden: Abisko... | reverse complement strand
GGCCCCGTCGTCGCCGGGGCGTTCGCCGTCGGGCTGCTCGCCTCCGGACTGGCGTCCACCTCGGTGGGCGCCTACGCCGGCGCCGTGGTGATGGCCGGGCTGCTGAACGTGCGCGTGCCCCTGCTGCTGCGCCGCGTGGCCACGCTGGTGCCCGCGGTGGCGCTGCTGGCCGCGGGCGTCGACCCGACGTGGACGTTGGTGATCAGCCAGGTGGTGCTGAGCTTCGGCATCCCCTTCGCGCTGGTCCCGCTGGTCGTCGTGACGCACGACGAGGCCGTCATGGGCGCCGAGCGCACCCGGACCCCGGCGTTCGTCGCGCTGGTGGTGGTCGTGGCGCTCGTCGTCGCGCTCAACCTCACGCTGCTCGCCCTGCTCATCACGCGCTGACCCGGCCTCCCGTCCGGGGTGGCGACTACGGGCCGGAGAAGGGGTGAGGGCGGGCCCTCAGTCCCAGGTCATCCCCTCAATCTTCCTTACCCTGGAGGTGTCCCTCTCCGTGGACGCGTGAGGACGGCAATGTCGCACCCCGAACTGCACTCCCCGAAGGGACCGACGCTGGCGTCGGGCCCGGGGGAAGGCCGTGGTCGACGGTCCGCCGCGCGCTCTCATTCCTTCTCGCACCCGGACGTGCCTCGTGACCGCTGACCAGCCCCAGTTCCCCGGAACGCCCGACGTCATCAACGGCAACGGTGCCGTGGCGCACGTGATGAAGCACGTGTGCGGTGGGGTGATCGGCTACCCCATCACCCCGTCCACCGAGATCGCCGAGACCTTCGAGGCGGCCCGTGCGGAGGGCCAGCTCAACGTCTGGGGCAAGCACCCGTTCTTCGTCGAGACCGAGGGTGAGCACTCCGCGCAGTCCGGTGCGCTGGGCGCGGCCCTGACGGGCGGCAACTACATCTCCAACGCGTCGTCGAGCCAGGGCATCCTGTACGCGCTCGAGTCGCACTACGTCACCGTCGGCAAGAAGATCGGTGGCTTCGTCCTCCAGGTCGCCGCCCGCGTGGTGACCAAGCACTCCCTCAACGTGATGGCCGGGCACGACGACATCTACTCGCTGCTGCCCGCCGGCTACACCATCCTGTTCGGCTCCAACCCGCAGGAGGCCGCCGACCTGGCGGCGATCTCGTACCGCGCGTCCGCGCTCTCGCTGATCCCCGTCGCCAACACGATGGACGGCTTCGCGACCAGCCACGTGATGAGCGAGGTCGTGCTGCCCGAGCCCGCGCTGCTGCGCACCTACCTCGGCGACCCGTCGTCGCGCATCCCCTGTCCCACCGTGGCGCAGGAGATGCTGTTCGGCGCCAAGGGCCGGGTGTTCCAGCTGGGCCAGTACCTCGACCGGCACGCCGACGAGCTCCTGGCGGACGACCTGGCCGCCCTGCGCGCCTACCTCGCCGCCACCGGCGAGAAGATCGAGGCCGACAACGTCGGCGACCTGGTCGACGAGACCCTGGTCTGGGTGCCGGAGGACCTGCAGGGTCAGTGGCGCCGGGCGTGGGTCAACGCCTGGTCCAAGGGCACGCGGCAGGTCGTCCCCGCGCTGGTGGACCCGAACAACCCCGGCCTCACCGGCCCGGTGCAGAACCAGCCCGACTTCCAGGCCGGCGCGGTGGACCACCGCACCCACTTCGCCGCGGCGGTGCCGGCGCTGGTCCGCCAGGCGATGTCCGAGTACGCCGAGCTGACCGGGCGCGAGTACAGCCCGGTGCAGGCGTACGACTGCGAGGACGCCGACTACGTCATGGTCGGCCTCGGCTCGATCACCGACGACGTGCGCGCCGTCATCCCGTACCTGCGCTCGCAGGGCATGAAGGTCGGCGTCGTCTCCGTCAAGCTGCTCCAGCCGTTCCCGGAGGCCGAGCTGGTCGCCGCGCTGGGCCACGCCAAGGCCGTGACGATCCTCGAGCGGTCCGACGACACCGCGCTGACCCGCCTGGTCACCTCCGCCCTGTTCCACGCGCGGGCCAACGGCGACGGCGACGAGCAGTTCCCCGGCGTGCCGGCCCTGACCGCGACGCCGCGCCTGACCACGGCGATCTTCGGCCTCGGCGGGCACGACGTGCAGCCGCGCCACATGATCGCCGCGTTCAAGAACATGGCCTCGCCCACCGGCGCCCCGCTGGTGTACCTCGGCTCGCAGTTCTTCAGCAAGGACGCGACGCCCGCCGTCGCGGCGCTGCAGGACCGGCTGCGTGCGGCGTACCCCGAGACCGAGCTGATGGCGCTGACCACCGAGCCGAACCCGCGGCTGCTGCCGGAGGACGCGCTGCGCATCCGGTTCCACTCGGTCGGCGGCTACGGCACCGTGGCCACCGGCAAGCTGCTCACCGACATCCTGTCCGGCGTGCTGGGCATGCACAGCAAGTCCGCGCCCAAGTACGGCTCCGAGAAGAGCGGCGCCGCGACGAACTTCTACATCACGCTGTCGCCGGAGCCGGTGCTGCTCACCAACGCCGAGCTCGAGGACGTCGACGTCGTCGTGTCCCCGGACCACCGGGCGTTCGCGCACACCAACCCGCTCAAGGGCCTGGCAGAAGGCGGCACCTTCATCCTGCAGTCCGACCTCGCGCCGCTCGACGTGTGGCGCGAGCTGCCGGCGCACGCGCGGCGGGCCATCCGGCAGCGCCACATCCGGTTCCTCGTCATCGACGCGTTCACGGTGGCCAAGAAGCACGCGCCGACGCCCGAGCTCGAGACCCGCATGATGGGCATCGCGTTCATCGGCGCCGTCGCCGGGCACGTGGACCGCGTCTCCCAGGGCGCCACGCCCGCGGTGATCCGCGAGAAGGTCGCCGCCCAGATCGCTTACAAGTTCGGCCGCAAGGGCGCCGCGGTGGTCGAGGGCAACATGGCCGTCATCGACGACGGCATCACCGCCACCCACCTGGTGGACTACGACGCCCCCGAGTTCGTCGCCGCCGACGCCGAGGCGGCGCGCCCGCTGGCGCGTGGCGCGGCGCTGTCCGCGTCGATGTGCCCGGTGGCCACCGAGGAGCGGGCCGCGGGCCTGTTCGACCCGGCCTACTACGAGGACCTCGTCGCCCGGCCGTTCCGCGAGGGCACCATCGGCGAGGCACCCGTGCTGCCCGGCATCGGCATGTTCATGCCGGTGGGCACCGGAGCGGCCAAGGACAAGGGCATCTTCCGGCGCACCGTCCCGGTGTTCGACCCGAGCGTGTGCACCGGCTGCCTCGAGTGCGGCATCGTCTGCCCCGACGCGGCGATCCCGAACACGGTGCACGAGATCAGCGACCTGCTGATCGCCGCCGTGGACAGCCTCGACGTGCCGGACGCGGCGCGCGCCGTGCTGCGCACCGCCGCGTACCCGTGGGCCGAGCGGATCCGTCAGATCTTCCGCGAGGACTCGGCGAACAAGGACTTCGCCGCGGCCGCCGCAGCTGCCACCACCGTGCTCGACCTGGACAGCCGGGCCGTCGCGCGCAACGTCGACGCAGTGGTCACCGCGCTGGCCGCCTTCCCGGTGGCTCGCACCCGGCCGTTCTTCGACGCGATGGAGAAGGAGACGCCGGGCACCGGCGGGCTGTTCTCCGCGGTCGTCGACCCGTGGAAGTGCACCGGCTGCCTGCAGTGCATCGACGTCTGCGGGCCGCACGCGCTCACCACGGCGGACCAGGACGACGACGTGCTGGCCGAGCTCGAGCAGCGGTTCGAGCGGATGGCGGCGCTGCCGAACACCCCGAAGCGGTTCGTCGCGGGTGCGGCGACCCCGGAGGGCGACACCAAGCGGCTCATCCTCGACCACGCGAACTACTACGCCACCACCGGTGGCCACGGCGCCTGCCGCGGCTGCGGTGAGGTGACGGCGATCCGCCTGGTCACGTCCCTGAGCCGGGCGATCGGCGAGGAGCGCAAGCGTGCCCACGTGCGCGAGCACGAGGAGCTGGTCGACGGACTGCGCGCCCTGCTGGCGGAGGTCACCGAGCCGGCCCGCAAGGAGCGCGTCACGGCGACGCTCGCCGAGCTGGAGCGCAGCCTCTACCTGCTGGAGAGCGGCCCGACCGGCCACGGCCCGGCGTCGACCGTCATCGCCAACTCCACCGGCTGCTCGAGCGTGTACGCGTCGACCATGCCGTTCACGCCGTACCTCGACCCGTGGGTGAACAGCCTGTTCCAGGACGCCCAGCCGGTCGCGGTCGGGCTGTTCGAGGGCATCGCGTCGCAGATCGTCCCGCAGGTCAAGGCGCTGCGCACGGCCCGCCTCGAGCTGGCCGGCAGCTACGACCCGGCGGTGCACGACGCGCAGCTGCGGACCCTCGCCTGGCGCGGGTTCACCACCGCGGAGCTCGAGCTGCTGCCCGTGTTCCTCACGGTGAGCGGCGACGGCGCGGCCTACGACATCGGCTTCGGCGCGATGTCCCGCGTGATGGCCGGCGGCACCCCGATCAAGTCGCTGGTGCTCGACACCGGCGCCTACTCCAACACCGGCGGGCAGGCGTCCACGGCGAGCTTCACCGGCCAGGACGCCGACCTCGCCCGCTACGGCAAGGCGCACGACGGCAAGCACGAGATCCGCAAGGAGCTGGGCCTGCTGGCCTCGTTCCACCCGAACGTCTTCTCGTGCACCGTGTCGACCGCGCTGCACGGGCACTTCCTCGCGACCGCGATGGAGATGCTCGCCTACACGGACGGCACGTCGTTGATGACCGTCTACACCCCGTGCGGCACCGAGAACGGGATCCGTGAGGACCTGTCCAACGCGCACTCCCGCCTCGCGGTGGAGGCCCGGATGAGCCCGCTGTTCGTGCACGACCCGCGCCGCGGCAGCTCGCTGCCGGAGCGGTTCAGCCTCGACGGCAACCCCGACCCGGACGCGCTGTGGACGACGAGCACGCTCGAGTACCTCGACGCCGACGGCAAGGTCCAGCTGCTCACCACGCCGCTGACGCCGGCCGAGTTCGCGCTCGGCGAGGTGCGCTTCGGCAAGCAGTTCCGCGCGCTGAAGCCGGCGGATGAGGCGAAGGGCGTGCCGATCGCCGAGTTCGTCGAGCTGTCCGGCGAGAACCGGGTGGGCAAGCTGCCCTTCGTCTACGCGACGGACGCGAACCGGCACCTCATCAAGGTGGCGTGCTCGTCGGCCGTGGTCGCGCTGGTCGACGACCGCAAGCGGCACTGGCTGACGCTGCAGTTCCTGTCCGGTCGCGCCCAGGCGACGCTGGACTCGGCGCACCGCGCCGAGCTGGCGGCGCTGCAGTCGCGCTACGACGAGGCGACGGCGGCCCGCGAGACCTCGCTCGACGAGATCGCCGCGGCGATGGCCGAGCTGGCCTCGTCGTCCTCGGCCACGCCGGTCGCGTTCGGCGGCGCGGCGTTCGGCGGCGGCGGCGGAGCGGCGGCGGCCCCGGCCGCGGCGGCACCGGCGACGGCGACCGCGACCGCGGTGGCGGACCGGCCGATCTGGCTGGACGAGGCCGACGTGCCGCTCTGCAACGACTGCGGCACCTGCTACCAGGAGCTGCCGGCGATGTTCGAGAAGGCGACGATCGTCGTGGACGGCGAGGCCAGGACCGTCGGGCGGATGAAGCCCGGCGCACTGGACGGCCTCGTGGTCACCCCCGAGCTGTCGCAGCGCTTCGCCCGCGTGAAGGCCACCTGCGACGCGGAGATCATCCGATGAGCACCGTGACGCCGCCGAAGGCCGAGGGTGTCGTGGGCCAGCAGGACGTGCTGGCCTGGGTGGGCGCGCGCAGCACGCTGGCCAGCACGCAGGAGCAGGTGGAGGCCCTCGAGGCCACCCAGGCGGTCGAGTCGTTCCAGCAGCAGCTCACCCTGCTGCAGCGGCGCCTCGTCGCCGACCCTCGCGCCTTCCGGCAGATGTTCATCACCGACGGCATGGCCGCCGTGGCGCAGGAGTTCCGGCAGGGCGAGCTGTCCCGCGAGTTCACCCTGCGGCTGTGGGAGATGCTCTCCCGGGACGACGACGCCGCGCGGCTGCTGATGCGCTTCGTCTGGGACCTGCCGCTGGGCAAGAAGCGCACGTTCCTGCGTGCGATCGACGCCCACCTGTCCGACCGGTACCCGATGTTCGCCGGCCTGTCGGTCGACTGGCCCGCCGGGAACACCATCGAGCCGTACGTGCGGCCCGCCGAGGCGCGGTCGGGCGACTTCGACCTGGTGAACAAGGGCTTCCTCGGGTACATGGACCTCGGCTTCACGGCCCGGGACATCGACCTGTTCGTCTGGCTCGAGGCCCTGCGCGACAAGCAGTGCGCCGAGAAGCCCTGCGAGCTGGGCAAGTTCCTCGAGGGGCACCGGGAGCCGATCGGCGGCTGCCCGGTGAAGATCCACATCCCCACGATGTTCCAGCTGATCGGCACCGGCCGGTTCAGCGAGGCGCTGGAGATGCTCGAGTCGTCCAACCCGCTGCCGGACGTCACCGGCCGGGTGTGCCCGCAGGAGCTGCAGTGCCAGGGCGTGTGCCTGCACAAGACCGCGATGTCGATCGGTCAGCTCGAGTGGTTCCTGCCGGAGCGGGAGAAGCTGGTCAACCCCGGCAGCGACGCGCGCCGGTTCGCCGGCGTGCGCGACCCCTGGGTGACCGGCACCAAGCCGCCGGTGGCCATCGTCGGGTCCGGCCCGTCCGGCCTGATCAACGCCTACCTGCTCGCGGTCGAGGGCTTCCCGGTCACGGTGTTCGAGGCGTTCCACGAGCTGGGCGGCGTGCTGCGCTACGGCATCCCCGAGTTCCGGCTGCCCAACGAGCTCATCGACGACGTGGTGCGCAAGATCCGGCTGCTCGGCGGCCGGTTCGTGACGAACTTCGTCGTCGGCAAGACCGCCACGCTGCAGGACCTGCGCGACGCGGGCTTCTGGAAGATCTTCGTCGGCACCGGCGCCGGTCTGCCGAAGTTCCTCAACGTGCCCGGCGAGCACCTGCTCAACGTCATGTCGGCCAACGAGTTCCTCACCCGCGTCAACCTCATGCAGGGCATGAAGGAGGACCGCGAGACGCCGCTGCCCGCCACGGCCGGCAAGGACGTGCTCGTCGTCGGCGGCGGCAACACCGCCATGGACGCCGCCCGCACGGCCCGTCGCCTCGGCGGCAACGTGACGATCGTCTACCGGCGCACCCGGGCGGAGATGCCCGCGCGCGTCGAGGAGCTGGAGCACGCGCTCGAGGAGGGCATCGCCCTCGCCACGCTGCGTGGCCCCACGGCGTTCGACGGCGGCGACACCGGCTTCGTCACGTCGGCGACCGTCGAGGTGATGGAGCTCGGCGAGCCCGACGCGTCCGGCCGGCGCCGACCGATCGCCACCGGCCGCACCGAGACCATGCACGCCGACCTGGTGATCATGGCGCTGGGCAACAGCGCCAACCCGATCATCAAGGACTCGGAGCCGCGCCTGCAGGTGTCCCGCTGGGGCACCATCGACCTGCGCGGCGAGGGCTCGCAGGAGACCACGCTGCAGGGCATCTACACCGGCGGCGACGCCGCCCGCGGCGGGTCCACCGCCATCCGGGCGGCCGGCGACGGTCAGGCGGCGGCGCGCGAGATCCTCGGCGGCGTCGACGTGCCGGACGGCGAGGTGCGCGCCCTGGTCGCCTCCGCTCGTCGGTACACGGAGACCGCGGCGGCGGACGCCGTGATCCTCGCCAAGCGGACCCTGAGCCCCGGCATCGAGGAGCTCGTGGTCCGGGCGCCGGTCATCGCCCGGTCGGCGCGGGCCGGTCAGTTCGTGCGGGTGTTCCCGCGCGAGGGCGGCGAGCTGATCCCGCTGACCCTGGCCGACTGGGACGCCGAGGCGGGCACGGTGTGCCTCGTCGTGCAGGCCATGGGTGTCAGCTCCATCGAGATCAACGCGATGAAGCCGGGCGACGTGCTGTCCGGGGTCGCGGGCCCGCTCGGCCAGCCGAGCGACCTGCACCGTTACCCCGACGACTCCACGGTCGTGTTCACCGCGGGCGGCCTCGGCCTGCCCCCGGTGTACCCGATCATGCGCGAGCACCTGCGCCTGGGGAACCACGTGACGCTGATCAGCGGGTTCCGGTCCAAGGAGCTCATGTTCTGGGATGCTCCCGACGAGCGCGTCGGGCTGCTGCAGGCGGAGTACGGCGACCAGCTCGACGTGATCTACGCGACGAACGACGGCACCTTCGGGGTGCACGGGTTCGTCACGACCCCGCTGACCGACATGCTCGAGGCGAACAAGCGCGGCGAGGGCCGGCCGATCGCCGAGGTGGTCACCATCGGCCCGCCGATGATGATGCGCGCGGTGTCCGACCTGACGATGCCGTACGGCGTGCACACCGTGGCGAGCCTCAACTCGATCATGGTGGACGCGACGGGCATGTGCGGTGCCTGCATGGTGCCGGTGACGCTCGACGGCCAGCTGGTGCGCAAGCACGCGTGCATCGACGGTCCGGAGATCGACTCGCACATCATCGACTGGGACAAGTTCCTGCCGAGGTTCGGTCTGTTCAAGGCCCAGGAGGCCGCGGCCCGCGTTCGCCACGGCCTGTAGGCCGCGGCATCCAGCGTCCGGCGCACCGGTGCTCACCGCCCGGTGCGCCGGAGCGCACGCGCCGGTGCGCCGGTGTGGCCGCGCGCCACGCCGGGCGTTCCGGACGGTTCAGGCCGTCGCCGAGGTCAGGGCGACGACCGGTGCTGCCGTCTCCGCGGGCACCAGGTCGCCGAGCTGCTCGGCGACCACCACCAGGGTGTCGCCGGCCTCGAGCCGTAGATCGCCCGGCGGGTTGGTGTGCGCCGTCGTGCCCCGGGTGACGGACAGCAGGGTGGCGTGGTGCTCGGCACGCAGTCGCGCCGAGCACTCGTCCACGCCGAGGCCCGCGTACCCGTCGGGCAGCAGCACCGCGTACAGCTCGGAGCCCTCGCCGCCCGAGACGATGTCGGCGACCAGGCCGGTGAGCCCGGGGTACAGGGCGGAGCGCGCCAGCAGGCGCGAGGCCAGCCGCGGCGTGACGAGCACCTCGTCGACCCCCGCCCGGCGGAAGTGCTCGACGTGCGCCGGGTTGTTCACCTCGGCGACCGTGCGCACCTGCGGCGCGATGGACTCGATCGCCAGCACCGTGAGGATCGAGCGCATGTCGGCCTCGTTGGTCGCCGCGCTCGGGCAGACGATCGCGGCGGCCGCCTCGGCGATGCCCGCGCGCGCCAGGTCGCCGGCGCTGGTGCAGTCGCCGCGGACGAAGTACACGCCGTCACCCGCCGGGTTGTGCTCGGCCTCATGGATCAGCACGACCTTGACGTGGAACTCGTCACTCGTCAGCTCGGCGACGAGCTCTCGCGAGGTGGTGTTCCACCCGCAGACGACGACGTGGTCCCGGTATCCGGCGGCGTTCATGCCCTGACCCTCCTTGAGCAGGAAGTCGATGACGAGGCCCACGGTGGCCGCGGTGAGCGCGGCGACGATCGCCACGCCGAAGAAGGCGAGCACCCAGCCGAGCACGAACCCGCCTGGACTGGTGACGTAGCTGGAGTCCCCCGACCCGATCACCGTGGTGACGGCCCAGTACAGCGAGCCGCCGAGCCCGGCCAGGGAGCGCTTCTCGGGCTCGAGCACCGTCACGCCGAAGGCGGCGATCGCGACGAAGCCCAGCACAGCGAGGCCCAGCGCCCGGAAGAAGTGCGGATCGATGCCGCCGCCGGCGCGCCGGAGGTAGTAGCTGACCCGCCGGATCATCGGGGCCTGGCCGAGGGCGCGCACCGGCGCGGTGACCAGCATGCGCAGGGCTGCCAGCGGTCTGCGACGGCGACCGGCCACGGGACCTCCTGCACACGGGCGGCGGCGACCGCGCCCCCGACGGCCCTAGCAGAAAGGAAACAGGACGAAAGTCCCAAATACCATCCCTGAGGACGAATTGCCGGGGTTCGTCGGCGCGATGCTCCGGCCCGTCCCGACCCACTGGGCCTGACGGCCGCGGCCTACCTCCCGGGCTGCCCCGACCCGCGCCGGGGGACCGTCCTCAGGCGGCGGCGGTCACCGCGGCCGTGCGGGCGTCGCCGGTGAGGCCCAGGACCGTGCGCACGCCCAGCTTGTCCAGGGTGTTCGCCATCGGCGGGCCCATGTGCCCGGTGACCACCACCTGCACGCCGTTCTCGCGCAGGAACCGCACGATGCGCGCGTGGTGCGAGCCCTCCGCGCCCTGGCCGTGCGCGAGGTCCCAGCGCACGTCGTGCTCGGTCCAGTCGACGATGGCGCCGCCGTCCACCGTGGCGAGCGCCACCTGTGCCGCGCGGCCCCAGCCGCCCCCGACGTGGTCCCCGACGACGTTCACTGCGACGACGATGCTCATCGCCCCATCATGCCTCGTCAGGGTGCGGTGCCCGCCCACGGGTCCGCCCGCCGCGGGTCTGCCGCCCACCTGTGGGCCCCGCCGCCCGCCGCCCGCCCGCCGCCCGCCGCCCGCCCGCCGCCCGCCGCCCGCCGCCCGCCCGCCGCCCGCCGCCCG
>Ga0302261_1000455_pt1 | contig 10470 bp, 10 predicted proteins | sample II_Fen_E2_4_FD_194561 | JGI IMG/M metagenome (GOLD analysis project Ga0302261, IMG submission 194561) | Peat permafrost microbial communities from Stordalen Mire near Abisko, Sweden - II_Fen_E2_4 | ecosystem: Environmental > Terrestrial > Soil > Wetlands > Permafrost | place: Sweden: Abisko... | reverse complement strand
GTGGTGTCAACGAAGGTTGCTCCTGTAGTAACTACAACTGCGAAGAGTATTTCCGGCCAAACAAAGTAAAGGAGGCGGTTGCATGGCTTGGACTTATAAGCCCGAAGATATGGCAACTTCTCCGCGTGATCAAGTGCGTTTTCGTTTAGGTGATACGGATGTTAATGATCCTCAGTTTCAAGATGAGGAGATCGACTTTATTCTAACTTTACGTAAGGACGATGTCATGGCAGTTTGCTATGATTGTTGTACTGTTATGATTGCTAGAATTTCTGGCATGGTCGATTATAAGTTAGGGCCGTATACGGAAACGTCTAGTGCCAGTCTAGGAAATTGGCAAGCGTTATTAGTAACATTTGCTAATGGCTCTATTAATTGTTATGCACCGGTAATGCTTGAGCCGCTTACCAAGCCGGTATTTAATTACGATATGATGAGTCGAGATATATGTGAGGATAGACCAGATGAATAATAGAGTTAAAAAAACTATATTCACTATGCCTTTCATAGTCGATTTCATGTCCCCTGCAGATAGTGTAGGTGATAGTACATTAATTAAGAGTGTTACTTTTAATGGGTATATTCAGGAAAAAATAGCAGTTGTTATTAACGCGAACGGTGAAGAAGAGACTTCCGGGGTACAAGTGTACGCTACGGGAGCTGACATTGTAACTATTGACACTTCTTCCTTAGTATCGTGCTTAACATATAAATCACGTAAAATTATAAAACGTGATTGCTATTATAAACCTGGAGGTATTCCCGATGTAGGGGTGTTATATTTACCATGAGTAAATTAACTATCACTATTAATAAAGGTAGTGCTAATAGATTAATTGCTAATCTGAACGCTAAGCAACGTGTTTTAATTAATGCCGCTAGTGAGGGTGTTCAAAATGTAGCAGACTTTGCGTTTGAGATGGCGCAAGAATCCGCGCCTGTAGTGTCTGGGGCTTTAAAGTCTAGTGGCCAGGTAACAAATACGGATTCGGGGGAAGTGATCAGGCGTACTATTAGTTATGGCACAAGCCTAACTAACCCCAGCGGCGATCCTACTTCGGAATATGCCGTTGATCGTCATGAGATGTATAACCCATATAAGCCGGAAGCTTATAAGTGGCTTGAACGAGCAGTTAGAAGTACTGGGGATGATCTGTTCCTAGAAGAAGTTGCGCGACTGTTAAGGCAAGCCATTGGATCACGTTAGGAGGTGTTATTATGGATGAATTTTTACAAGCGCTTATTAAGTTTATGTCAGTCGCGGGCATAGTTCCGCCAGAAGTAACGCCTTCTGATACTGATCGAGAAAAGTCTTATTTGGGTTCATTACCTACCACACCTGATAAAGTAGTTATGTTTAAAACATACTATACAAATATTGCTTCACTTACACCTAAAAATGTAGGTGTAAAGTATATACAAGTAATATCTCGTGCGGCGAGTGAAAAGGTAGCGTTTGATCAAATCCAGCAGGTGTATTTATTCTTATTAAAACGGCCAGAATTTATTGAGAATATATCAAGCAAGTATTGGTGTATTTTTGATGTTCGGAATGGGCCGATTCCGCTGTTAGCAGATAAGCAAGGGCGCCATATTTGGAGTCTTTCTTTTCCTGTTAAAACAAATCTTTATTAGAAAGGTGATAAATAAATGGCTACGATTGGTTTAAGAGACGTCTATTATGCTTTGCTTATCGAAGATCCCATTACGGGTCTTCCAACCTATGCAACGCCGGTTAAGGTAAAGGGTGCTATGTCAGCGAACATGGATCCTAATACTTCCTCTGAAACTTTATTCTCTGATGATGGCCCTAGTGATACGGCTGCTACCTTAGGTAAGATTTCGTTGGAACTTAACCTGGCTGATATTCCATTACCAATTCAGGCAGTTTGGCTCGGTCATACGTACCAGAATGGTATTCTGAAACGTAAGGGTGGCGATACTCCGCCTTGGTTGGCAATTGGTTACCGTACACTGAAATCCAGTGGTGCCTATCGTTATACGTGGCTTAACAAAGGTAAATTCTCTATTCCGAAAGAGGAATATGCTACGAAGGGTGATTCGATTGAGTTTAAAACTCCTACAATCACTGGTGCCTTTGCAAAGCGTGATTGTGATGATGAGTGGGAACGTTCTTGTGATGAAGATGAGGTGGCATTCTTGCCTTCTTATGTAGATACATGGTTCCTTGATCCGGTAACACCTGAAGGTGCATCGATTAAGGCTTTGTATGGTCTTGTCACAGAAGTAACACTTTCCGGCATTAAATCCATGGCGGGTAAAACGGTGGCTATTGTTGCTGCTGCTGACACGCCTATTGGTAGTGAAACGGCGGAGTGGGCAACAACCACACTTACGATTACGTTGCATGATACAAGTGTGTATTCAGCAGCGGTATTGCAAGCGCTCATCAATGATGCTACCGGCACTGTCCCAGGCAGAATTACGATCCGCTTAAGTGAGGATCTTACAGCAGCGACTGCTACTGTATTTAGTAAAACTTTGGTCTAATTCTAAAATCAGGAGGAGGAGAGTTCCATGAGTAATATTACTGAGATTAAAGCCAATGGCGAAGTGGATAAGGGGAATCTTGCCGATATCAAGATCCCCTCTGATGCTTATGCCATTGGTGTCTTCGATGACAAGATGAGGTATGTTCGATTTGATTTGAATGCTTTCGCTGAGATGGAGCGTATTTACGGTTCCATGGAGGCAGCTAATGCAGCCTTGTCAAAAGGATCTATGATTGAAATTCGTAAGATTCTTTGGTTAGGTCTTATTTGGAATGAAGCAGTACTTGATGAGATCACAGGTGAGCCTATTAAGTACAATATCACAATCTATCAGGTTGGTGGCTGGCTTACAGCACAGAACATGAAAGCCGTTATGGCGAACCTCATGTCAGCTATTAATGGCTCAATGCCGGCAGAAGATGCTGAAGAGAAGACTTCAGCAGTACCTGCTACATCTTTAACAGAAGATGCAGTTAAGGCCGCTGGTCAAAGCCCAAACAGCTAAAGCCCAGTTCCAACTGGGATTGGGCATTATACTATTACGTAGGGACAGTTATTTTAAGGATGACACCAGCACAGTTTTGGCGATGTAATCCAAGAAAGTTTAACGCCTTATGTAAAGTGCATGCCGATCTGAATAATCCGAAACCGAAGTCATCGCAAGGGGATTCTCCTTCACCAAAAGGAAGAGAGATCACCGCAATCGGACAACCAGATACGTTCATAGATGAATTAATGCCTTAATTAAAGGGAGGGATAAACATGTCAACAGAAGTAGGTAGTCTACAGGCTGGTTTATCCCTGGATATATCTTCTTTCATGAGCAGTATGACTGAAGCTACAAACCTTGTAAGGTCTTTTGGACAACAGTTGCAGGAGGCCTTGGGAGGAAATTTCTCTCAAGGCTTTCAGGCTGTTCAAAGGCAAGTAGGTGAGTTGCAACAGAGTATTGTATCATTACAAGGTCAAATGTCTAGCTTTGCCGCGTCCACTCAAATGGAAGGTTCAGTTAGTGGCTTTGAAAAGATGCAAGAGTATTCTGCTTGGATTGGAGAAGATATTTCCGGGGTTACTACAGGAGTAGCAGATTTAGCAAATAGTGTTGATGGCGCTGCTACAAAAATAGGTGGTCTAGCAAATGGTTTTGATGATGCTACTCAAGGGGCTAAGGAAACAGCAACAGGGGCAGCTGCAGTAGGCACATCTACAGATTCCGCAGGTAGAAGCGCTAAGGTGCTTAAAAATGAATTAGGTAATAGTGCTAATGCCGCTAATAAGGTATCTGGTGCTACTAAATCATTAGCCACGGATATGTCGCGTATAGTTTCTGGTATCGTTATTTCGCAAGGGTTTTATAAGATGTTAAATGTCGTAGAAGGGTTAGTAAGTGGTTCCGCCGATTTCATGAATAACATGGCGCAAGCGCAAATAGCCTATACGCATTTACTTGGTAGTGCAACAGATGCAAAATCTATGATTACATCGATGCAAGATTTTGCTGTGGCATCTCCTCTTGATACCGCTGCTACAATGAATGCTTCCAGACAATTAATGGCGATGGGCTTCTCTGCAAAATCTGTAATTCCTACATTACGTACATTGGCTGATACGGCTTCAGTATTTTCTAGTAGCGATAGTGGTATCGATGATATGATTTCACGTATGACACTGGCTATTGGGCAGATTAAAGCTTCTGGAACAATGATGGGGCAGGAAATGCGCCAATTGTATAATGCGGGTATACCTGTATTTGAAATCTTTAAAGAGCAGTTGGGGTTAACGGCAAATCAGATACGTAATATAGGTAAGCAAGGGATAAGTGCAGATGTAGCTATTACTGCATTACTTAAAGGTATGCAGAAACGTTACGCAGGCGCTGCTAAAGAATTTACACAAACTATCCCAGGTGCTTTTTCTACTATTGAAGATAGTTTAAACATTATCTTCAATGATGCTTTCCAAGTACCTTATCAACAGTTATCCAAGTGGATAAATATGATTTCTACTAGGGTTCAGGCTTTAGCCGTAATCACAAGAGCATATGGTTCTGGTGGTTTAGTGTCTGCTATTTTTCCTCCTGCTTTAATGCCGGCTATACGTAATGTTGTTGGTGCATTACAGCAATTGGGAAGTGCCATGAGCTTCTTAGGTAAAATTGCTGGTGAAGTGTTTGGTTCAATGGCCACAATTATGATGCAAGTTTTAAGCTATGTGTTACCTCCCATATCTATTCTTGTTAATGCTCTGGCGCAAATGGCTTATTGGGTTATTGCAAACGTACCAGGGTTAAAACAACTATTGGGTATAGTGGCCGCTTATGCTATCGTGTTATTACTTGCTAAATCCTTTATGCTACTTTGGAATGTTTTGAAAATAGGCGCTATATGTACTTGGTTAGCACAGCAGTTCGCATTATTATGGGGCACAATGAAAGCTTCGGTTGCTTTCTTTGCCGCAAATAAATGGGCAATTGCTTTGATGCTTATCGTTGCTGCATTAGTGGCCTTAATAATGACTTCTGAACGTGCTCGAGCGTCACTATCAAAGCTATTTGGTGCTTTCTCGCAAGGGGCTAATAAAACAGTTTCGCCGTCATTGAATATAGGTTTTGATCCGAATAAGATTTTACAACCTACATTTAAAGCGGCTGAACCTAGTGCAAATAAGTATAACGGTACTTTAGCCGATATCGCGGATAATTTAGACGATGTAGGTAAGAATGCCGATAAGACTAAAAATAAGTTAAAGGATACGTTTAATCAGTCTTTTGATGAGGTGTATAGTATCGATCCTACCAAGGATACCGATGCCGCTTCAACATTAGGTTTGGATAAACTTGATGAATTATCTAAGGGCTTAACTGGAGTACAGGATCAGCTGGATGACCTTAAAATGTCGGGCGATTTTGCTAAAGACTGGGGAGCTATTAATCCAGATAGTTTACTTGGTGGATTTGACTTAAAGACATGGTCTAATACATTTTGGCAACAATTGGTTCAAGCGTTTCAAGCCCCAGAGTGGGTTGGAACTAGTATCGGCGCTCTTATAGGTGGTGCCATTGGTTTGGCTATTGGTCATCCATTAATAGGGGCTGCTGTCGGTGCTTTAATTGGTTATATAGTCGGTTTGTTTTGGCCTGAGATTCAGAAACAATTAGGTATATCCGCATTTCAAATGATCGGAACATCTATTGGTGCCGGTCTTGGCTTTGCAATAGGTTGGGCCGTAGCTGGTCCAACAGGAGCTCTTATCGGTGCTGCTATTGGCGCACTTGTAGGTAATATCGGTGGAATGCTTGCCGATGGTTTCATTAATGGTAAATGGAATTATAATGGCTTAAGTACTTCAATTGGTATAGGCATTGGCGCTGCTATCGGAATGGTAGTTGGTGGTCCTGCTGGCGCCGCAATTGGTGCTGCTATCGGTGGATTGGTAGGAGATATCGTCGGTAAGATTATCACCGGATTTAAGACAGGAAAGTGGGATTCAAAGGCAATAGCTTTACCACTAGGAACTCTTATTGGAGCCGGTATTGGTATGGTTATGGGCGGCCCGGCTGGTGCTGCTATAGGCGCAGCGATAGGTACTTTAGTAGGCGATGTTATGGGTAAGGTAACTGATGGCTTTGCTACTGGTAAATGGGATACGGCAGGTATAGCCGCCCCATTAGGGGTACTTATTGGTGGTGCAATTGGCATGGTCGTAGGTGGTCCAGGTGGTGCTCTTATAGGTGCCGCTATTGGTGCCCTAGTAGGTTGGATAGCTACACAGATTCAAAATAACTGGCCAGCTATTTCAGCTAAGTTCAATCAGATGGGCACTGATATATCAAAGGGATTTGCTGGCGCTAAAGCAAGTGTTGGTACTTTCATTAATGATTGTGGTGCCAATCTAAATACCTTCTTTAATAAAACTCTTCCCGATGGTGCTACTAGTGCAAAGAATTCTATTGGTGATGCTTTTAATACGGCAAAAACAAATGTAACTACCGCATGGGCACCAGTAGATAGTTGGTTCAAAACAAATGTTTGGACTCCAGTATCTGATGCAGGTGTAACAGGTATTAATATCGCGGTAGGTGCTTTTGACAAAGCAAATACGGATATTAATAACGATTGGCAACCTGTATCCGATTGGTTCCAAAAAAATGTATGGGCACCAATGTCTAATGATGCCACTAATATGAATAAATCGGTTACGACAGGATTCAATACAGCTAGAACAGGAGTACAGACTGATTGGGGTAATTTCTCCACCTGGTTTGGTACCAATGTTTGGACGCCCGTACAAAATGGGGCGACTGCTGTGAAGACAGATTTAGGTAACAAGTTCAATGAAGCTAAAGCAGGAATAAACACTAATTGGTCTAATTTTTCTACTTGGTTTGGTACTAACGTTTGGTCACCTTTAAAAGCGGGTGTAGCTGACACTAAACAAAATCTTGGTGATAAGTTTAATGAAGCTAAAGCCAATATACAGGGTGGCTGGAATACAGTAAGCGCTTGGTTTGGTGCTAATGTATGGACGCCAGTAACAGCAGATGCTACAAAGATTGGTAGTTGGATTGGCACTAAGTTTGGTGAAGCTAAAGATTCGATTACAGGGGCTTGGGTTAATATTGGCACCTGGTTCCAAACAAATGTATGGGATCCTTTAACAAAGGGCTTTACCACAGTGTTTGGTTGGATTGGTGACAGAATCAAAGATCTTAAAAATGCTTTAGGTGGATTAGCCGATGCTGGTTCTAAACAAACTGGTCTTAAGACTTCTACCGGAGCTGCCTCTGTTTTCTCTAGCGGTTATGCTAATGGCGGTATAGTTGGTGATATCTCAGGCGCACGTGTAATTGGCCATGCAACTGGTGGTATCTTCAATAGAGAGCATGTAGCTACATTTGCTGAAGGGGGTAAATCTGAAGCAATTATCCCATTACAGAATGAAGCCGCTATGGCACCATTTGTCGAAGCAGTTGCAACGCGTTTAGCACAAATTCAAGGTAATCAAGAACAAGAAGTTACTTACGGTGCTGAGAGTGCTCAACAGCCTATTTATGCAATCGTAGGTACTTTAATTGCAGATGATGCCGGGTTAAAGAAGTTAGAGCGTAAACTTACCATTATTCGTAAAAGCGAAGATGGCAGGATATTAAATCAATAAAAGGGGGGACATCTTTATGATAGAGCATTATACTTTAGACGGGGCAAGCTTTAAAATTCCTGATGTTGCCCCTGATATCGAATGGTTTAAAGTTACAAAGAATGGGCGTTTAGCCAATGGTGATATGACAATGGATTATATTGCCACTAAACGTAAAGTTACGTTTTCATACGAAGTGATGAGTCAAAAAGAACTTGATACTATTAAAAACATTATCAATCTTCCGAAGTGTTTCTATAAATTCACATACGTGGAAGGTAACATAACTTATCCATGCGTAGTATATCCTGGTTCATTGAAATATAAGAAATGGCGTACTGGTTCAATTTGGTATTACAAAACCATAACATTCAGCTTGATAGAAAAGTAAGGAGGTTATCCTATGACAGAGATTATGGGAACTGTGCAATTGCATATCCGCGGCGTATTACAGAAATTTGCTACCTCTAATGCTTTTACTGAAGGTGTCGCGTTTGAAGTAAAAGCATTAGACGACAACATTATCGAAGTTGTCGCGCCACAAACGTTAATCACACAATTACGCAATGGCGAAATTACTAGCGATAAATTTTTAGCAACATTGGAGGAATTAAAATGCCTATAACAACTGCAGGACAAAATTATTTAGTCGCCTGTATGACGGGCGTTAATACCACATTACTTAATAACGCTAATGCCCAGATTGGTGTTGGCGATAGCGCCACGGTTTTTGATATAGCACAAACGGATCTACAGGCAGACACTAATAAGCTACGCGTAGGCATGGATGCCACATATCCATTAACTGTAGCTAACGTAATTACGCTCAAAGCAACATTCACAGAGCTGTTAGCTAATTTTCCATGGCAGGAATGGGGTATTTTTAATGCCGCTACTGAAGGTGACATGCTTTGTAGGAAAGTTGAATACAATGGCACAAAACTTAGTGGCCAGATATGGGTTATTACAGTTACAGTTACAATTTCGATTTCTTAATAGAAAGAGGGGATAGCAATGGCTACAGTAAGTAGTTCAAGTAATAATAGAGTTACCACTCAAACACAATTAAATACTATCCTCTCTGCTTTTCAGAAAGCGGATAATTCCTGGTTTAGCTTACACCTCAATAATTTAGGTGGTACCTATCATCCTATAGATGACACAGTGCATATAGGATGGTGGGGTAATATCTTATCAGGAACTGCAGGTGCTTTATCACCTACGGAAACGCTAACTATTACTGAAACAGCACCCCGTACGTACCATGAGTTACATGTAGTTACAGATGATGCGTATGACGCTCATATCACTAGTGCCAAATTTACGCTCTATAGTGGTGCTACAGTAAAATATCAACAAACGCATAGCATAGCTTCTTTCAATTGGTCGGTTCCGCTACCTACGGCGATAGACGCGGATAAATTGACAATTGAAATCTTATCCATCTCCGCCGCTAATCGAGTAGCGAGAATCCAAAGTATCTTTGATTATCATCTCTTTACAAGAGCGGACACAAGTTCCCTTGTTCTGGCGGATACTATCATAGATACGCATGTTATTGAAATGAAATCATTGGTGGATCCTATCAATCTAACGTTGCAGGATAACGATAAGATAGTCGCATCGTTATCTTCGTCAATGTTATTTAGTGGAACATTAAATGATGCCATTGCAATAAGGGCTCAGCTGAACGGCACAGATAGTTTAAACACTACTGGTACGGAACAGAGTTACATTACGGTTAATGCAAATTGGCAAGAGCTAGTTTCTCTTACTGCTACTGATGCTTTGACGGTTAAAGCATTATTAGTTGCTATGGATTCTTTATCACTGTCCTTAGAGGAAGTAAGCAGTATGCATAATATACATACAGTTATGACTGACCCGAATAGACAGGTATTTGGTAAGGTAGAGATTACGTATACTGATCCGCTTATTGATAGCCAAATTAATATTGTTGCTAGTTCTGAGAATAGGGTAAGTAATATCAATCAGTTACTTGACAATGTAAAAGTAGCACAGGGACATTATTTTATCTTAAACCATAACGATTTAACTGGTTATTATAACCCCGTCGATGATACAGCCGAAGTCGGTTGGTTAGGAAATATTATTAGTAATGCTGATGGCTCTTTACCAGTAGCTGAGAGCATTACTTTGAGTTTTTCCCCACGTATGATATATGAGTTGAAGTTGATCTGTGATACGTATAATAATTTATATGCCACAGATTTTACTTTTACTTTATATGATGCTGAGGGGGGTGTTTTATTTGTAGATGTTACTACAGGCAATACATTACCGAATTGGTCTAAATCAATTGATTATGTCGCCGGGTGTGCTAAGATGCAAATCTCAATTACCAAACTAAATAAGGCTGATTCATTGATACATGTATTAGAGCTTTATACTTCTGTTGTTGAAACCTATTATAACAATGATAGATTAGTTTCTTTGTCATTGTTAGAAGAGTATGGTCCCGATTCGAGTGCATTAGGCGATAATAATTGCTTAGGTACTATTTCAAGCAATGAATTGGATACCACATTAAACAATACGGATAAAGTATTTAATGCATTGAATACTTCTTCTAAGTTATACGGCCTTATAAAGCGTAATAGGAGAATTCACGCTTGGCTAGGTGCCGTAGTAAATGATGTCATAGAATGGCATTCATTGGGAGTATTTTATAGTACGCAATGGAGCAATACTTCAGACGCTTTGACGGCTACCGTTACAGCACAAGATAGTCTTACTTTGTGTTCAGGTGCTGATTTGATTGGTGCATATCTTTATGTAAATAAATCTTTGTATTGGTTAT
>Ga0302261_1000448_pt1 | contig 10635 bp, 7 predicted proteins | sample II_Fen_E2_4_FD_194561 | JGI IMG/M metagenome (GOLD analysis project Ga0302261, IMG submission 194561) | Peat permafrost microbial communities from Stordalen Mire near Abisko, Sweden - II_Fen_E2_4 | ecosystem: Environmental > Terrestrial > Soil > Wetlands > Permafrost | place: Sweden: Abisko... | reverse complement strand
ATCCCAAGGCCTTGTACCTGTGTGACCCAGTGATGGGGCATCCGGAGAAAGGTTGCAGCGTGCCGGCGGAAGTCAGTGATTTCCTGCTGGAAGAGGCCGCCGCCGTGGCGGACTTCATGTGCCCGAATCAGTTGGAGCTCGACAGCTTTTCGGGGCGCAAGCCGCAGTCGCTGTTCGATTGCCTGGCGATGGCGCGAGCGTTGCTGACGCGCGGTCCGAAGGCGGTGCTGGTCAAGCATCTGGACTATCCCGGCAAAACGCCGGACGTCTTCGAGATGCTCCTGGTGACCGCAGAAGGCAGCTGGCATTTGCAGCGTCCGCTGCTGGCGTTCCCGCGTCAGCCGGTGGGTGTTGGCGACCTGACTTCCGGGCTGTTCCTGGCCCGCGTTCTATTGGGCGACAGCCTGGTGGCCGCTTTCGAGTTCGCCGCGTCGGCGGTGCATGAGGTGTTGCTGGAAACCCAGGCCTGCGCCAGTTATGAACTGGAACTGGTGCGGGCGCAGGACCGGATTGCCCATCCGCGGGTGCGGTTTGAAGCGACTTCGATCAGTTTGTAAGCGGATCGCGGCAAAAAAGATCGCAGCCGCCTCAGGCTGCGATCCTTCGGCTTAGGCGTCGCCCTTGATTTCCTGATAACGCTTTTCCAGTTCCTGGCGAATCTGTCGGCGCTGTTGAGCCTGCATGTAGCGGCGCTTGTCTTCACTGTTTTGCGGTTGCAGGGGCGGCACGGCTGCGGGTTTGCGTTGGTCATCCACCGCGACCATGGTGAAGAAGCAGCTGTTGGTGTGGCGCACCGAGCGCTCACGAATGTTTTCGGTCACGACCTTGATGCCCACCTCCATCGAAGTGTTGCCGGTGTAGTTGACCGAAGCGAGGAAGGTCACCAGTTCGCCGACATGAATCGGCTCACGGAAAATCACCTGGTCTACCGACAGGGTCACCACGTAGCGGCCGGCATAACGGCTGGCGCAAGCGTAGGCCACTTCATCGAGGTACTTGAGCAAGGTCCCGCCGTGAACATTGCCAGAGAAGTTGGCCATGTCAGGGGTCATCAATACCGTCATCGACAGCTGGGCGTTTCCGGGTTCCATAGCATTCTCACGGGTCAAGGCAAGGTCTGAGGGGACGCACCTCTGCGGGTGCCTGTACGGTTTTTTCAAACCAACGTTATCGGGACGCCGCAGCGTGCGCCGCCGTCACGCCGGATCGATCTGTTTCCTTATATTGCACTGCCTTTCTGCCGGAAGTCGCGGTGTTACCCTTCAAAAGCCCATATCCAAGGGCAATTCCTACGCGGAAAGCGGATTTATTACCCTGCTTGATCAGACTTTTCCTGCGTCCGATTGAGCGATGTCAGTCAAGGAGCCTCACACCATGCATGCCATCAGTTTCATTCAGGATTTGGCAGTCATCATGCTGGTCGCAGGTGTGGTGACCGTGCTTTTTCATCGGTTCAAGCAACCGGTGGTTCTGGGCTACATCGTCGCCGGCTTCATCATTGGCCCACACACCCCGCCGTTCGGCTTGATCCACGACGAAGAAACCATCAAGACCCTGGCGGAGCTGGGGGTGATTTTCCTGATGTTCTGCCTGGGTCTGGAGTTCAGTCTGCGCAAGTTGTTCAAGGTGGGCGCCACAGCGTTTATCGCGGCGTTCCTGGAAATCGTGCTGATGATCTGGATCGGTTACGAGATAGGCCGATGGTTCGACTGGAACACCATGGATTCGCTGTTCCTGGGCGCGATCCTGGCGATTTCCTCGACCACCATCATCGTCAAGGCGCTCAACGATCTGAAGATGAAGAACGAGCGCTTTGCGCAGCTGATTTTCGGGGTGTTGATCGTCGAGGACATTCTGGGCATCGGCATCATCGCTTTGCTATCGAGTATCGCGGTCAGCGGCACGGTCAGCTCCGGCGAAGTGTTCTCCACGGTCGGCAAGCTCTCGCTGTTCATGATCGTCGCGCTGGTCATCGGCATTCTGTTGGTACCGCGATTGCTGGCCTATGTGGCCAGATTCGAGAGCAATGAAATGCTGCTGATCACGGTGCTGGGCCTGTGTTTTGGCTTCTGCCTGCTGGTGGTCAAACTCGAATACAGCATGGTGCTGGGCGCGTTCCTGATCGGTGCAATCATGGCCGAGTCCCGGCAGTTGCTGAAGATCGAGCGCCTGATCGAACCGGTTCGCGATTTGTTCAGTGCGATTTTCTTCGTCGCCATCGGGTTGATGCTGGACCCGATGATCCTGCTGCAATATGCCTGGCCGATTGCGGTGATCACCGTCGCCGTGGTGCTCGGCAAGATGTTGTCCTGCGGTCTTGGCGCCTTTATCGCCGGCAATGACGGACGCACCTCACTGCGGGTGGGGATGGGGCTGTCGCAGATCGGCGAATTTTCTTTCATCATCGCTGCCCTGGGCATGACCCTGCAGGTGACTAGCAACTTCCTGTATCCGGTGGCGGTGGCGGTATCGGTGATTACCACGCTGCTGACACCCTATTTGATTCGCGCGGCCGATCCTTTGTCGATCAAGCTGGCCGCCGTGATGCCGCAGCGTCTGGGGCGAGTACTGGGGATGTATGGCGAATGGCTTCGCAGCATCCAGCCGCAGGGCGAGGGTGCGCTGCTGGCATCGATGATTCGACGAATTCTGCTGCAAGTTGGGGTCAATCTGGCATTGGTGATCGCGATCTTCTTCGCCGGCGCTTATTTCGCCGAGAAAGTGTCCGCCTATGTGCAAGATCTGATCAGCGATCCGAGCTGGCAGAAGGCGCTGATCTGGGGTGGAGCTCTGCTATTGTCGCTGCCCTTCCTGATTGCCGCGTATCGCAAGCTCAAGGCACTGTCGATGTTGCTGGCGGAAATGGGCGTGAAGCCGGAGATGGCCGGGCGCCACACACAGCGAGTGCGTCGGGTGATTGCAGAAGTCATCCCGATCCTCTCGCTGTTGGTGATCTTCCTGCTGTTGGCAGCCTTGTCGGCCAGTATTCTGCCGACCAACAAGTTGCTGATGCTGATCGTCGTGGTCGCAGCCGCCGTGGCGGCGCTGCTGTGGCGCTGGTTTATCCGTGTCCACACCAGGATGCAAATTGCGTTGCTGGATACTCTGGACAATCACAAGGATTCATCCGGGCACTGACCCGTTGGGGGCGTCTGCGCACTCAGCTTTCCAGCCAGACGTCCCGCGCCCAGTGCCAAACCGATTCCCAGGTTTCTTCGGCGAGCAGCTCGTCTTCGGCCTGCCAAAGCGCCACGGTGCCATCCTCTTCGACCACGTAGTAGTCATCACCGTCCTGGCAGATTGGAATCATGCTGCGATCAACGCCGGCGTCCCAGGCGTTGGCGGCAACGTCCGGCAGGTAGGTATGGGATTGTGGGTCGGTGACGGTCACCGGCTCCAGGCTGCCGTAGACAACATCGCTGACGGTCAGCAGAAACTCTCTGAAGACGAAGGGAATGTCGATGAACAGCTGTTCTTCGATTTCCACCAGCAGATCTTCGTCCGGCAACTCCAAGGGGACCGGTACCGGTTCATTGGCTTCACGCAGCTGTTCGATGATTTCTTCCACGTCCGGGATCCTCTTGCTTGAATGGCGCGGTTTATATGGGGCGGTTTATACAGTAGCTCGCTATAGATGCAACCGTGAAATAGAAAACCCCGGACGAGTCCGGGGTTTTTTATTACTGCACGTAAGGCGCGTAGGTCAATCAGCCGTTCTGGCGGATACCGGCCACCAGCCAAGGCTGGTTTTCGCCCTGGGCACGTTCCATGTTCCAGCTTTCGCTGAACACTTCGCCCTGGTCGAAACGCGAGGTTTTCGACACGCCGCTGAAGGTCAGGGTGGCGATGGTCTTGTCGGCGCGATCATCCACACCGTCCAGTTGTACAACGAGGTTATCGATGTAGGTGGACTGGAAGCCGTCGCCCAGATCGGCACGTTCGCGCTTGAGGAAATCCAGCATTTGCGGGGTCACGAACTCGGCGATCTTGTCCATTTCGTTGGCATCCCAGTGTTGTTGCAGGGACTGGAAATGGTTGCGGGCCGCTTCGATGAAGTTCTTTTCATTGAACCAGGCTGGCGCATTGATCACCGGACGTGCAGCAACCGGTGCGGCCGAACCGCCGAAGATCGAGCCGCCGGCAGGCTTCTGCTCGAACACTTCACGCTGCATGGGTGCGTAACCTGCCGGAGCCATGTGCTCCTGCTGCTTGCGACGACGAGCGGCAATAAAGCGGAAGATCAGGAAGGCGATGACCGCCATGATCAGGATGTCGAAGATCTGCATGCCCTGGAAGCCACCGCCCATGAACATGGACGCCAACAGGCCACCGGCGGCGATACCGGCCAGAGGGCCGAGCCAGCGCGAAGCACCGCCGGCCTTGGCTGCGGCACCCGCGGCACCTGCAGCGCCAGCGGTCGCAGCAGCGCCGCCCATGCCTGGAGAAGAAGGTGCCATCTGGCTGGTTTGGTGCGTCGGCGCCGCGCCGGCGCTTTTGCCACCACCGAAGCGCTTGGCGGCATTGACGTCGAGACTCATCGTCAGGCCAATGCACAGCGCCATGGCGATGCTAAGAAAACGTTTCATAAAGGGAATTCCCGTTTGTGGAGGGCACGCGCGCCATGTTGCACAGCTGAAGTGTTACTGGCTAGCGGCAGAGTGTTTCGGGCTTTTGCTTGACAGGTTTCATTCAGCTTTAGTCAACGCAATAAGGCCTGTTAACTTTGGTCTGTAGGATAAGTGGATAAGTTCTGTAGGGAAGATCTCTAGCGTCGCAACGCCAGCATGACAACGCCGGCCGTGATCAGACCGATTCCGCCCCATTGGCGCAGGTCGAGTTTTTCACCCAGCAGGATTACGCCGAGCACCGCGACCAGCACCACGCTGAGTTTGTCCACCGGAGCGACCAGTGAGGCAGGGCCGACCTTGAGCGCGCGGAAGTAGCAAATCCACGATGCGCCAGTGGCCAGTCCCGACAGCAGCAGGAACAGATAGCTCTTGGGGGAAATCGATCCCAGTGACTGATATTGGCCCGTGGCGCACAAAATCAAGGCCAGGCTGACGAGGACCACGATGGTACGCAACAGGGTGGCAAAGTCGGAATTGACGTTTTCAATGCCGACTTTCGCGAAAATGGCCGTCATTGCCGCGAATGCCGCCGATAACAGGGCCCAGAATGTCCAGGAAGAAAAAAAGCCTGAGCCCATCTCATCGCACCTTAAATTCAAATGTCGGCCTGCAGAAAAGCTAGATCGCTTCCAGCTTCGCATACCCCAACATCAGCCACTTGCTGCCTTCGCTGAAGTTCACTTGCACGCGGGCCTGGGCCCCGGCGCCTTCGAAGTTGAGGATCACGCCATCGCCAAACACTGAGTGGCGTACGGTCTGCCCCAGGCTGAAGCCGGTCTGCGGGATCTCGCTGCCGCTGAACAGGTTGCTGCCACTCATCGACTGGTTGCCACCGAAAGGACGGCTGACGCTGTTGGAAAGTCGCACTTCCTGAATCAGGCCTTTCGGCACTTCGCGTACGAAACGCGAGACTTTGTTGTAGGTCTCGCTGCCGTACAGACGTCGGGTTTCAGCATAGGTCATCACCAGGTTCTGCATGGCCCGGGTGATGCCGACATAGGCCAGGCGACGTTCCTCCTCAAGACGGCCGGGCTCTTCCAGGCTCATCTTGTGCGGGAACAGGCCTTCTTCCATGCCCACCAGGAACACATAAGGGAATTCCAGGCCCTTGGCGCTGTGCAAGGTCATCAACTGAATGCTGTCTTCGTGCTCGTCGGCCTGGGTATCCCCGGCCTCCAGCGACGCATGACCGAGGAACGCCGCCAGTGGCGTCAGGTCCTCGTCTTCTTCGCTGTTTTCGAAGTTGCGCGCGGCGCTGACCAGTTCCTCAAGGTTTTCGACCCGGGCCTGGCCTTTCTCGCCTTTTTCCGCTTCGTGATACGCAATCAGCCCGGACTGCTCGATGACGGTCTGGGTCATCAGGTGCAGCGGCATCTCCATGCATTTGGCCGCGAGATTCTCGATCAGCTCGACAAATGCGCCCAGAGCGCTGGCCGCGCGACCGGTCAGGCCCTTGTTGGCCACGAGCTGACGCATGGCTTCCCACATCGACACATCGCTGTGGCGCGCGTGGTCACGAATCGCTTCGACGGTTTTCTCGCCAATGCCACGGGCCGGGACGTTGATCACCCGTTCCAGTGCCGCATCGTTGCCTCGACCTTCAAGCAAGCGCAGGTAGGCCATGGCGTTCTTGATTTCCGCGCGTTCGAAGAAGCGCTGCCCACCATAGATGCGGTACGGGATGCGCTCACGCAGCAAGGCTTCTTCCAAAACGCGCGATTGGGCGTTGGAGCGATACAAAATGGCGATATCGCTACGGGCCAGGCCGGTTTTCAGCGCGCTTTCGATGGTTTCGACAACGTAGCGGGCTTCGTCGTGTTCGTTGAATGCAGCGTACAGATTGATGGCTTCGCCTTCGCCGCCGTCAGTCCACAACTCTTTGCCCAGGCGCCCGGTATTGTTGGCGATCAAGGCGTTGGCGGCCTTGAGAATCCCGGCGGTGGAGCGGTAGTTCTGCTCCAGGCGAATGGTTTCGGCGTCCGGGAAGTCTTCGGAGTACTGATAGATGTTCTCGATTTTCGCGCCACGCCAGCCGTAAATCGACTGGTCGTCGTCGCCAACCACCATCAGGCTGTCGCCACCCTTGGCCAGCAGACGCAACCAGGCGTACTGAACGGCGTTGGTGTCCTGGAACTCGTCCACCAGAATGTGCCGGAAGCGCTTCTGATAATGCGCCAGCAGCCCCGGGTGATCGCGCCACAGGTCCAGTGCGCGCAACAGCAGTTCGGAGAAGTCGATGACGCCGGCGCGCAGGCACGCGGCCTCGTAGGCTTCATAGATGCTGCGCATGGTGGCCAGAAACAGGTCGCCGCTGGCTTGAATGTGTTGCGGACGCAGACCTTCGTCTTTCTGCCCGTTGATGAACCATTGAGCCTGACGGGCCGGCCAGCGTTGCTCGTCCAGGCCGAGCTCACGGATGACCCGCTTGACCAGCCGCTGCTGATCGTCGCTGTCGAGAATCTGGAAGGTCTGGCTCAGCCCGGCTTCCTGCCAGTGCGCCCGCAGCAAGCGGTGCGCCAGGCCGTGGAAGGTGCCGACCCACATGCCGGCCGGGTTGATACCCATCAACTGCTCGATGCGATGACGCATCTCGGCAGCGGCCTTGTTGGTAAAGGTCACCGACAGAATGGAGTGAGGCGATGCGTTTTCGACCTGGATCAACCAGGCGATACGGTGCACCAGCACTCGGGTTTTACCGGAACCAGCACCGGCCAGGACCAACTGACGACCCACGGGGGCTGCTACGGCCTGCCGTTGGGCATCGTTGAGGGAGTTCAGCAGAAGGGAGAGATCATCGCGCATCGGGGCATTCTAGGGGGCTGCGTCACACCGGGCAAACCCCGCTTTGTTTTAGCCGATGAAAGAGGCGCGCGGGACGACCGGTCAGTCATTGTCCGCAGGCGCTGGCCGGCCTTGCCCAGCGGCTTTTACTCCCGAGACGGGTGGTCGTACTTTTGACTGTTTTTTAACCTGTAGCTGTTTGGTCCGGGCATTTGCTTGTGTATGCTCCGTTCACGTTTCGGGCCTGTGCTCGTCATTATAAGAACAAGAATATTGCCTATGATCTTCAGCTCCCACCTGTCGGGCCCCACAGTGGAGCCTCGGGTTATCCGTAAACAATACGCCATGGAAATGGCGGTCGAACGCACGCGTCTGCTTTATCAGGGCTCTTTGCTGCCGACATTGTTCATGTTGATCAATGGTCTGGTCTGCGCCGGGTTGCTCTGGAGCCCGCAGCGGTACTTCCTGGTCAGTGTCTGGATGGTGTGGTTGCTGTCCCTGGTGGCCTTGCGCGTGATTCAGGTCGCCGCCTTCGATTCGGCGATTCCCAACCGTCAGGCGCATCCCGTCTGGCGACGCATGTTTTTGCTGGGCTCCGGTCTGACTGGCTTGACCCTCGCTGGCGCGGGCATCGCGCTGGTTCCCGCCGATAACTTCATCCAGCAGGCCTGGGTTTTCGGTCTGATCGGCGCCGCGGCACTCTCAGCCAGTGTGGCCTATGCGGTCAGCCTGCCGGGGTTCCTGTCGTTCACTTTGCCCTGTTTGTTGCCGGCCATCGCCTATCTGTTCTGGGGCGGCGATGAGCAGGCGCAAGGCTGGGGCTGGTTCGGCCTGATTTTGTTGGGCGCCCTGAGCGTGGTGGCCTGGCAGGTCAACCGCCTGATCGATCGAGAGTTATTGCGACGCTTCCAGAATCAAGCGTTGATCGAGCATTTGCAGCAGGCGCAAAACTGCAGCGACCAGCTCAATCAAAAGCTGGCCAGCGAAGTTGAGCAGCGCCGTCGCGCCGAAGACGAACTGCGTGAAATTCAGGCCGGCCTGGAAAGCCGTGTTGCACAACGCAGCCTTGAGCTGGACGCCGCCAACCAGGCGCTGAGCAAGAGTGAGGCGCGACTGGCCCTGGCATTGGAGGCCAGTGAGCTGGGGCTATGGGACTGGAACCTGCAAACCGATGAGGTCCATCACACCCAGATTCAGGAGCTGTTCGGCCTGGAGCCGGAATACGTGACGGCCATGCTGCGTCATCTCAAGCCACGCCTGCATCCCGACGATCTTCCTGCGTTGAGAAAGGCGTTGGTCGAACATTTGAAGGGGCGGACCGAGGATTACCAGATCGAATACCGGGTGCGTCATGCCGACGGCCACTGGGTGTGGATCGAAGATCGCGGGCGAGCGGTGGAACGCGCTGAAAACGGCCGGGTGATCCGCATGGTCGGCACCCGTCGCGACATCAGCGCCAGCAAGGCGCTCGAAGAGCAGCAGCAACTGGCGGCGACCGTGTTCGAGGCGGCCAGCGAGGGCATTGTGATTTTTGATCCGAATTACGCCCTGATCGCCATCAATCAGGCCTTCAGCCGCGTGACTGGCTATGAGATCGAAGACATGCTGGGGCGCAACGTCGTCGAGTTGCCCTGCAGTCGCGATGCGCGCCGACACTACGGAGCGATTCACCAGGCGCTGGAGCAATACGGCAGCTGGCAGGGTGAACTGGTGGAAACCCGCAAGAACGGTGAGATGTACCCGCAATGGCTGCAATTGAGCACTGTGCGCGATACTCGGGGAAAGGTAAGCCATATTGTCGGCTTCTTCTCCGATCTCTCGGCGCGGCGAGAATCCGAAGAGCGCATGCGCTATCTGACCCATTACGACGAACTGACGGGCCTGGCCAACCGGGCGATGTTCCGCGAACGGCTCAGCGAAGCGCATCAGCGAGTGCGCCAGGGCGGCTATCGCAGCCTGGCACTGCTGCATATCAATCTGGATCGCTTCAAACAGCTCAACGATAGTCTTGGCCACGAAGTCGCCGATCAGTTGCTGCAGAAAATGGCTCGGCGGTTGGTCAACGCGCTGCCCGAGGCGGACACCATTGCGCGTTTGTCGGGCGACGAGTTTGCCGTGTTATTCAATTCCTACGGCAACCTCTCGAGCCTGGCGCGGGTAGCGACGCGCTTGTCGAATAAGTTGCGTTTGCCGTTGACCATCGATGGCCATGAACTGGTGGTCAGCTCATCCATGGGCATCAGCCTGTTGCCGGACAACGCCCGGGAGATTTCCGCGTTGGTCAGCCAGTCGAACATGGCCATGCAACATGCCAAACATCTGGGCGGCAATAATTTCCAGTTCTACACCGACAGCCTGCAAGCCAGCACGCTGGAGCGCTTGCAGCTGGAAAACCAGCTGCGCAAAGCCATCGATGAGAATCAGTTGATGGTGTTCTACCAGCCGAAGCTGTGTCTTGCCACGGGCAAGCTGAATGCTGCCGAGGCCTTGGTGCGCTGGGACCACCCGACCATGGGCCGCGTGCCGCCGGGAGACTTCATCGGGCTGGCGGAAGAAACCGGGCTGATCGGTCCAATTGGCGAATTCGTGTTGCGTCAGGCCTGCTGGCAGGCCTGTGAGTGGCAGCGACAGGGGCTTGAGCCGATTCGGGTGTCGGTCAATCTGTCGGTGTATCAACTGCGTCAGGGCAAACTGGTCAGCCTGGTTCGGCAGGTGCTGGAGGAAACCGGTCTGGCGCCGCATTACCTGGAACTGGAACTCACCGAAAGCCAGTTGCTGGACAGCGTCGAGCACATCATCGCGAATTTCCAGCAGCTGCGTGATTTGGGCGTGAAGCTGGCGATCGATGATTTCGGTACCGGCTATTCGTCACTGAGCTATCTCAAGCGCATCCCGGTGGATTACGTGAAGATTGATCAGGCGTTCATTCGAGGCCTGGGGGAGGGTAGCGAGGACGCGGCGATTACCCGGGCGATCATCGCCATGGCTCACGGCTTGTCGTTGAAGGTAGTGGCGGAAGGGGTCGAGCGTCAGGAGCAACTTGAATTCCTCAAGCAAGAGCACTGCGACGAGGTGCAAGGGTATCTGATCAGCCGGCCCATCGAGGCGGAGAGCCTGGCGATCCTGTTGCGGGAGCAATTCGCCGGTTGAATGGCAAGATTTCCCGTCGGGCAGGTTTGAATGCCGACGGGAAATCGGGAATATGATGTTTTTTAGTGGGTCATCA
>Ga0302261_1000425_pt1 | contig 10968 bp, 9 predicted proteins | sample II_Fen_E2_4_FD_194561 | JGI IMG/M metagenome (GOLD analysis project Ga0302261, IMG submission 194561) | Peat permafrost microbial communities from Stordalen Mire near Abisko, Sweden - II_Fen_E2_4 | ecosystem: Environmental > Terrestrial > Soil > Wetlands > Permafrost | place: Sweden: Abisko... | reverse complement strand
CCTGATGGGCGTCATCAACATGGCGCACGGCGAGCTGATGATGATTGGCGCTTACGCCACGTATGTGGTGCAGGGCTTGTTCCAGAAATACCTGCCCGGCGCGTTTGACTGGTATTTGTTGGCGGCGGTGCCGGTGGCTTTCATGGCCTCGGCGCTGGTTGGCGCGGCGCTGGAGCGCGGCGTGATTCGCTTTCTCTATGGCCGCCCGCTGGAAACGCTGCTGGCGACGTGGGGCATCAGCCTGATGTTGCAGCAGGCGGTGCGCTCGATTTTTGGCGCGCAAAACGTCGGCGTTGAAAATCCGGTCTGGATGAGCGGCGGCGTGCAGGTTCTCGGCAATTTGTCGCTGCCGTACAACCGGCTGGTCATCATCGGTTTTGCGGTGGCGGTGCTGCTCGGCATGGCTTTCTTGATCAGCAAAACGCGGCTTGGCCTGTTTGTGCGCGGCGTGACGCAAAACCGCCCGATAGCGTCGTGCATGGGCGTGAACACCGCCCGCATTGACACCTACGCCTTTGCGCTGGGTTCGGGCATTGCCGGGCTGGCGGGCTGCGCGCTGAGCCAGGTTGGCAACGTCGGGCCGGACTTGGGCCAGGGCTACATCGTCGATGCCTTTATGGTCGTGGTGCTAGGCGGCGTCGGCCAACTGGCGGGCACCGTGTATGCGGCGCTCGGGCTGGGCATTTTGAACAAATTTCTCGAAGGCTGGGTCGGCGCCGTGCTGGCCAAAATCGCCGTGCTGGTGTTCATCATCATCTTCATCCAGAAGCGGCCCCAGGGCATCTTCGCCATGAAAGGCCGGAGCGCAGAAGCATGAACTCGCAAGCTATAAACCCTCTTGAAGGCGCGCAGACTTCTGCCGCCCCAGCCGACAGCCCTGCTGTCCCGTCTTCTACCCCGCCAGGCGAGGGCGCGCAGCCGCCCGCAGTGGTTCTGCCCGCCAAAGGCCCGCTGCTGACGCGCACCGGCTGGAGCGCCTTTGTCGTCGCGCTGATCGTCGTCTGCGCCGTTGCGCCTGCACTCAATCTGTGGGTGCCCGAAGGCAGCCCGCTGCACATGAGCACCTACGCCGTCGCGCTGCTCGGCAAAATCATGTGCTACGCCATTGCCGCGCTGGCGATGGATTTGATCTGGGGTTACACCGGCATTTTGTCGCTGGGCCACGGCGTGTTTTTTGCGCTGGGCGGCTACACGATGGGCATGTATTTGATGCGCCAGATCGGCGCCGATGGCAACTACAAAAGCAACCTGCCCGACTTCATGGTTTTCCTCGACTGGAAAACGCTGCCCTGGCACTGGACGTTCAGCGACAGCTTTGCCGCCACGCTGTTTTTGATCGTTGCGGTGCCTGCGCTGGTGGCGTTTGTGTTCGGCTACTTTGCCTTTCGCTCGCGGATCAAGGGCGTGTACTTTTCCATCATCACCCAGGCCATGACCTTTGCCGCGATGTTGCTGTTTTTCCGCAACGAGACCGGCTTTGGCGGCAACAACGGTTTTACCGATTTCAAGCGGATTCTGGACATCCCCATCGCCACGCCGTCGATGCGGATGACGCTGTTTGTCATGACCGGCCTGACGCTGCTGGGCTTCTTTCTGTTCGCCAAATGGCTGGTCGGCAGCAAGTTCGGCCGCGTGCTGCAGGCGATTCGCGACGCGGAAACGCGTGTCATGTTCTCCGGCTACAGCCCGCTGGGCTACAAGCTGACGATCTGGGTGATTTCCGCCGTGATGTGCGCCGTGGCCGGGGCGCTGTACGTGCCGCAGGTCGGCATCATCAACCCCGGCGAAATGAGCCCGGCCAACTCGATTGAAATCGCCATCTGGGCGGCAGTCGGCGGGCGCGCCAGTTTGATCGGGCCGATAGTGGGCGCCTTCATCGTCAACGGCGCCAAGAGCTGGCTGACCGTGGCTTACCCCGAATTCTGGCTCTACTTTTTGGGCGCTCTGTTTATTGGGGTGACGCTGTTCCTGCCCAACGGCGTGGTTGGTTTGGTGAAAAAACTCCGCAAGGGAAGCGAACAATGACCCCCGATCTTTTTGAACAGGGCGCGCGCCGCGTGGAAGAACACGCCGCGCTCGTCAGCCGCCAGAACAGCACCGAGTCCGGCGGGCGCAGCGCCAGCAACAGCCGCATCGCCAATCCGGGCGAAGTCGATGTGACGCATGGCCGGATTTTGTATTTGCAGGATGTCAGCGTCAGCTTTGACGGCTTCAAGGCGATCAACAAGCTCAGTCTGGACATTGCGCCCAGCGAGCTGCGCTGCATCATCGGCCCGAACGGCGCGGGCAAAACCACGATGATGGACATCATCACCGGCAAGACCCGGCCCGACGAAGGCACGGTTTTTTTCGGCAGCACGATTGATTTGCTGCGCCACAAGGAAGCCGAAATCGCGCAGCTCGGCATTGGTCGCAAGTTCCAGAAACCCACGGTGTTCGAGCAACTGACCGTGTTTGAAAACCTGGAACTGGCGCTGAAAACCAACAAAGGCGTGAAGTCGTCGATATTCTTCAAGCTCGACTCGCGGCAAAGTGACCGGCTGGCCGAAATCTTGGTGACGATTCACCTCGCGGGCAGCGTGGGCCGCCTAGCGGGCAACCTGAGCCACGGGCAAAAACAATGGCTGGAAATCGGCATGCTCTTGATGCAAGACCCGAAACTGCTGCTGCTCGACGAACCCGTCGCCGGGATGACCGACGAAGAAACGGCGCGCACGGCGGAGCTGTTTTTGACGCTCAAAGGCAAGCATTCGCTGATGGTGGTCGAGCACGACATGAGTTTTATCCGCACGATTTCTGAAATCGTCACCGTGCTGTGCGACGGCTCGGTGCTGGCGCAGGGCACGCTCGACCAGGTGCAGGCCGACGAGCGGGTGATCGAGGTGTATTTAGGCAGGTAAAGCGCCGGGCGCCCGCTGGCACTGCGCTTGTTGGCGTGCTGGCGCGGTTTCAGCCCGGACTCAACGGAATTGAATATGCTGAACGTCAAAAATGTGAACCAGTATTACGGCGGCTCGCACATCCTGCGCGATGTCAGCCTCGAAGCCCACCTCGGCAAAGTCACCGTGCTGCTGGGGCGCAACGGCGTGGGCAAAACCACGCTGCTGAAATCGCTGATGGGCCTCGTTCCGATCAAAACCGGCACGATGGAGTTCAACGGCCAGCAAATCCAGAACGCCACGCCTTACGAGCGCGCTAGAGCCGGCATCGGCTTCGTGCCGCAGGGCCGCGAGATTTTTGCGCGCCTGACGGTGGAAGAAAACCTGCGCATGGGGCTGGCTTACAAAAGCGCCTCCACGCCGATTCCCGACGAGCTGTATTCGCTGTTTCCGGTGCTCAAGCAAATGCTGAACCGACGCGGCGGCGACCTGTCGGGTGGCCAGCAGCAGCAGCTCGCCATTGCGCGGGCGCTGGCGGCCAAGCCCAAACTCCTGATTCTGGACGAGCCGACCGAAGGCATTCAGCCCAGCATCATCAAAGACATTGGCCGCGTGATTCGCATGCTCGCCGACCGGGGCGACATGGCGATCTTGCTGGTCGAGCAGTATTACGATTTTGCCGAAGAGCTGGCCGACGATTACCTCGTCATGGAGCGCGGCGAGTTCATCGCGCGCGGGCTGGGCAAGGACATGCAGGCCAACGGCGTGCGGCAGATGGTGGCGATTTAAGCACCGGGCGCGCCCGTAAAATCCGGCCCGTCGCTCTGCGTTCAGGGCTTGCCGGAAAAATCGCCATGCCGCTGCTCGCGCTGGACCAATGGCTTATCGAGCCGCCTCTTTCAAAGTTTCTCAACAGCCTCTCGGGCTTTCGCCGCTTTGTGGTCGAGCTGGTGTTTTTTGGCATCAAGGAAGCGCGGGCTTGTCTGTTTGCCGGGCTGTTTTTTGCGGCGGTGTTTTTGGTGCCGCGTGCGGGCGTGGCCGGTCTGGCGCGCTACGACTTGCTGCTGATCATCGCGCTACTCATTCAGGGCTGGATGGTCTGGGCCAAACTCGAAACGCTGGACGAACTCAAGGCGATTTGCCTGTTTCACGCGCTGGGTTTTGCGCTGGAGGTGTTCAAGACTTCCGGCGCGATTCAATCGTGGACGTATCCCGATGCGGCTTACAGCAAGGTGCTGGGCGTGCCGCTGTTTTCAGGTTTCATGTATGCCGCCGTGGGCAGCTACATCATTCAGTCTTGGCGGCTGCTGGATTTGCGTGTCACGCACCATCCGCTGCACTGGATGGCGGGCGCGATGGCGGTGCTGATTTACGCCAATTTTTTTACGCACCACTTCATCGGCGACTACCGCTGGCATGTGGCGGCCTGCGTCGCGGGGCTGTATGCGCGCTCCAGCGTGACGTTTCGGCCCTGTGACCGGGAGCGGCGCATGCCCTTGCTGCTGGCGTTTGTGCTGATTGGGTTTTTTATCTGGCTGGCCGAAAACATCAGCACGTTTTTCAGCCTCTGGCGCTATCCGAACCAGCTCGGCGCATGGTCTGCCGTGCATTGGGGCAAATGGAGTTCGTGGTCGCTGCTGGTGGTGATGACCTTCACTATCGTGGCCAATTTGAAGCATTTGAAGGCGCGCATTCATATTCCTGGTTGACGCCAACTGGCCGCTACATCGCCCAGATGCGCGGCGTAGTGGCGGGCAGTTGCCAGAAATGGCCGCGCCAGGCCTGCCAGATTTGCTTGAGCAGCCCCATCGCCGGTTCGACCAGCGGCGCCAGCACGCGCACGACGACAACTTGGCCGTCGGGGCTGGTCGCGCCTGCGCTGGTGCGCAGCGGATGCGCGTCAATCACGGCGCGGGCGCAGTCCAGCGCCTGCTCGCGGCGCTGGCGCTCCAATTTACTGCCCGCGACAAAAAACAGCGACGCCATGCAGCGTTGCCCGGCCAGCCCGAGCGGGCTGTCCAGCAGCAGTTTGTCAGCGGCGGCGATGCGGGCGCGCTCCAGCCAGACGCCGGGCAGCTCAATATGCTGGCAAAACTGGCCGCGCTCAAACGGCTGATTCGCCACCGGCAGGCCGAAGGCGGTCACGTCCCAGCCGATCAGCTCCGCGCCGGGGGCCAGATTCATCGTCAGGCGGTTTTCGGCTTGGCAGCCGCTGTAGCAGATCGCTTCCAGTGGCAGCCATTCGAGCCGAGCGCCCGCTTCCAGCGACAGCCGCGTGGTTTGCAGCGCCCGTTCGCCAGTCGAGCGGTAAAAGCGCGTCGCGCCCGGCGTGGTGATCAGGCCGTGCGCGCCTGCCCCGGCGGTGAACGTCAAATCCAGCGTGTCGCCGCCAACCAGCCCACCGGGCGGATGGACGATGACGTTGTGGCAGATGCCCGGCCCTTCCGGGTACAGGCTTTGCAAAATCCGCAGCGGCCCGTTGTGGCGGAAATGGCCGACGGTTTTGTCGGCGTGGCGGGTGTAGTCGAGTTCGAGGGTCGCGTTCCAGGTCATGGGCCAAGTCTAAGCTGGCAGGCCAATCAGCACTGGACTCCTGACGCGGCAGCTATGCCTTACACCGTGGCAAAGCGCCCGCGCAGATAGGCGATGATTTTTTCCGAATCGTAGAGCCACTGGCTGCGCCCGTCAGCGCCGGTGATTTTCAGGCAGGGCACTTTGGCTTGGCCGCCGCCTTGCAGCAGGGCTTGGCGGTGCTGGCCTTCGGGCTGGGCGTCCAGGCGTTCGATGTTCAGCGACAGGCGGCTGATTTCCTGCCGGACCTTGATGCAGAACGGGCAGGTTTTGAACTGGTACAGCGCCAGCGACTGGCACTGCTGATCGACGGCGGCCTGCGCGGTCTCAAGCCGCTGCACGCCCTCGGGCCGGGTCAGGCTTTCCTTGAGCAGCAGCACCGGGCCGAGGACGGTGCGCAGGGTTTTGAAGAAGAAACGGATAAAAGTTTTCATAGGCGATTTTAGAAGGGCGCGCTGCCCCGGCGCCTCAGTCGCCCAGCAGCGCCTGATAGGCGCGGCGCGTTTCGGGCGCGACCGCCGCCAGCGCCTGCTCGTAAGTGGTCTGGTGGCGCAGCAGCAGCCGCGCCGAGGCGACGGTTTTGGACTTGCAAAACCAGTGGCAGGTGTGCTGCATCAAAAACAGTTCCGCCGACAGCGTGAAGGCCTTGGCTTTGGGCGCGCGGCCCTGGCTGTTTTCCACCGCGCGGCTGATGCCCTGGGCGTGAATCGCCAGCGCCTGGCGCAAATCAAACGTCGCATCGGGAAAGATCTGGGTGGCGTAGGGAATCCCCAGCGCCAGCGTGCTGACACGGGCCTGCAGCGCATCGACCTTGGAAAAATCGACGACGAAGCGGTTGAACTGGTCGCTTAGCTTGATATCGCTGCTGTCCAGCAGGTGCCAGATTTGCTCGCGGCGGCTGGCGTCGGCTTCGCCGAGCGCCCGGCTGTAGCCTTCGGTCAGGCTTTCCATCAGCTTTTCAATCTGGTAATTGCCGAGATGGCTGCCGAGCAGGGCAATGCGCTTGCGCTCGTCTTTGGATTTGAGGATGTAGGCGGCTGCGCCAGCCAGCACCGCCAGAATGAACATGTCCATGAATAGTGACTGCTTCCGGGGAAGTTGTTTGTGTTGCTGAAGGGCAGAAGTGTAGGGGGCCGCCTCAGCCCCGCATCAAGGCTTCGATCTCGCTTGATTTGACCGGCACGCCGCGTGTCAACAGCTCGCAGCCTTGGGCGGTGACCAGCGCGTCATCTTCGATGCGGATGCCAATGTCCCAGAACTTTTTCGGCACACCTTTGGCCGGGCGCACGTACAGCCCCGGCTCGACCGTCAGCACCATGCCGGGCTGCAGAATGCGCGAGGGTTTTTTCAGCAGCGGCTGGCCCTGGGCGTCTTTTTCGCCGCTGTCTTGCGGGGCGCTGCCCGGCTCGGTGTAGTCGCCGCAGTCGTGGACATCCATGCCCATCCAGTGGCCGGTGCGGTGCATGTAAAACTGCTTGTAAGCGCCCGAGGCCAGCACGTCATCGGCGTTGCCGTGCTTGGCCTTGGCCAGCAAGCCGGTGTCCAGCATGCCCTCGATCAAGACACGGGTGGCTGCGTCGTGCGGGTCGTTAAAACGCTGGCCGGGCCGCGTGGCGGCAATCGCCGCTTCTTGCGAGGCTTGCACGATGTCGTACAGGATGCGCTGCGCCGGGCTGAATTTTCCGTCCGCCGGAAAGGTGCGGGTGATGTCGCTGGCGTAGCCGTCGAGTTCGCAACCGGCGTCAATCAGGCAGAGCTGGCCCGCTTTGAGTTCGGCGTTCCCGGCGCGGTAATGCAGCACGCAGGCATTCGCGCCCGCCGCGACGATGCTGGTGTAGGCCGGAGCCTGCGCGCCGTGGCGGCGGAATTCGTGCAGCAGCTCGGCTTCGAGGTGGTATTCGCGCAGGCCGTCTTTGAAGCTGCCGGGGCCGGTTTTGCCAGCGCGCAGCATGGCGGCGGAAGTCTGCATGGCGCGCACATGAGCGCCCGCAGAAATCTGCCCGGCGCGGCGCAGGATGGCGATTTCGTGCGCGTCTTTGAACAGCCGCATTTCATCGAGCAGGCGGCACAGGTCGTGCTGGCTGTGCGGGCATTCCACGCCTTGGCGGGCTTTGGCGCGCACCTTGTTGAGCCAGCCATCGACCTGCGTTTCCAGCCCCTTGTGCGTGGCGAAGGGAAACCAGACGGCGCTCTGATTGGCCAGCAGCGCGGGCATTTGTTCGTCCAGCGCGTCGAGGCTGAAGGCTGCATCCACGCCCAGCGCGGCGGGCGCGGCTTCGGGGCCGAGGCGGATGCCGTCCCAAATTTCGCGCTCCAGATCTTTCGGGCGGCAAAACAGCGTGCTTTGAATGGCACCCGGCGCGGCTTTACCGCGCTGGCCCGCTTTGCCGCTGGCCGAAATCACCAGCCACGCGCCCGGCTCGTCAAAGCCGGTCAAATAATAAAAATAGCTGTCGTGGCGGTAGGGAAAATCGGCGTCGCGGTTGCGCACCAGCTCGGGCGCGGTCGGCAGCAGCGCGACGCCGCCGCCAGCGGCCTGCAAGGCGCGGCCAATGGCGGCGCGGCGTTTGGCGTAAACCGCCGAAGGATTTGAAGAGGTGCTCATGGGCTGGATGAAAAATGGGTTGATCTGGGGGCGGGATGCTTGCGCGGGCGGTGAGGGTTGGCCGCACCGCGCAGGTGGCAGCAGCGTTTACAAATTCTGATTCAGCTCGGCCAGCCGTGCTGGCGTGCCGACATCGGTCCAGGCGCCTTTGTAGAGTTCGGCGCTGACTTGGCTGCGGTCCATCGCGGCGCGCAGCAGCGGCGCCAGCGGCGTGGCCAAGCCCTGCTGGTTGCCAAACGACAGGCTGTCAAACAGCGCACGCCGGTACAGGCCGATGGTGCTGTAGGTGTAGCGCGGCGTGGTCTCGTCGTCGGGCGCTAGGTTCAGCGCCAGGCCGTCGTCGCTCAAGCCAAAGTCGCCGCGTGGGTTGTGTGGCGGGTTCGGCACCAGCCACAAATGGGCCAGCTTGCCACTGGCTGCAAAGCGGCTGACGGCGGCTTGTGAAAACTCAAAACCGGGCACAAACACGTCGCCCGCCAGCACCCAGAACACCTCGTCCAGCAGCGGCAGCGCGCGCGAAATGCCGCCCGCCGTCTCCAGCGCGTAGCCAAAATCCTGCCCCTCGTGGGAATACTCGACGGAGAGCGGCGCCTGCCCCGGCTGCAGTGGCCGATTCTCGAAATGCTGCTCCAGCTGCTCGCCGAGCCAGGCGGTGTTGATGACCAGTTCGCTAAAGCCGCCGTGCGCCAGCGCCTGCGCGTGCCACTCGATCAGCGGCTGGCCGCGCACCGGCAGCAGCGGCTTGGGACAGTGGTCGGTCAGCGGGCGCATGCGCTCGCCGCGCCCGGCGCTCAGGATCATCGCTTTGATGGCCGTGGGAGAGGGAAATCGTTGCATGGACTGCACTTTAGAGCATTTGCCGCGACCCCGGCGGCGATGGCGCGCAAGGCCATTTTCGGGGTGCCCGATCCGTCGCCCGGTAAAATAATCGATTCCCTCGTTTTTTTGAATTTTCCGGAGCTTTGCCTGATGGCCACTACTGAAATGATGGCGAATGCCATACGCGCACTCGCAATGGACGCCGTGCAACAAGCCAACTCCGGTCATCCCGGCGCGCCTATGGGCATGGCCGACATGGCCGTCGCACTCTGGGGCGATCACCTCAAGCACAGCCCGGCCAACCCACAGTGGTTTGACCGCGACCGCTTTGTGCTGTCCAACGGCCACGCCTCGATGCTGCTGTACGCCACGCTGCACCTGAGCGGCTACAAGTTGCCGATCAAGGAGCTGAAAGACTTCCGCCAGTTCGGCTCCAAGACCCCCGGCCACCCGGAAGTCGATGTCACGCCCGGCGTCGAAACCACCACCGGCCCGCTCGGCCAAGGCATCACCAATGCCGTCGGCTTTGCGCTGGCGGAAAAGCTGCTGGCCAAGGAATTCAACCGCGACGATCACGCCATCGTCAATCACAACACCTACGCCTTCATGGGCGACGGCTGCCTGATGGAAGGCATCAGCCACGAAGCCATCGCGCTCGCTGGTGCCTGGAAGCTGAACAAACTGATCGCGCTCTACGACGACAACGGCATCTCGATTGACGGCCAAGTCGCGCCCTGGTTCATCGACAACACGCCCCAGCGTTTCACCGCCTGCGGCTGGAACGTCATTGGCCCGGTCGATGGCCACGACGCCGCCGCCGCGTCCGCCGCGATTGCCGCCGCCAAACTGAGCACCGACAAGCCGACGCTGATCGTCTGCAAAACCCACATCGGCAAAGGCTCGCCAAACCGCGCCAACACCGCCAAGGCCCACGGCGAGCCCCTCGGCGCCGAAGAAATCCAGCTGACCCGCGACAGCCTGAACTGGCCGCACGAGCCGTTCAAAATCCCCAAGGACGTCGCCCAAGCCTGGGATGCCAAGGCCAAGGGCAAAACGCTCGAAGCCGAGTGGGACGCCAAATTTGCCGCCTACAAAAAAGCCTACCCGGAGCTGGCCAAGGAATTCGTGCGCCGCATGAAGGGCGAGCTGCCCAAGAGCTTCTCGCAACTGGCGTTCGACACCGTGGTCGATGCCCATGTCAAGGCCGAAACCGTCGCTTCGCGCAAGGCTTCGCAGCTGGCGCTGGAATCGTTCACCGCTGGCCTGCCCGAACTGCTCGGCGGCTCGGCTGACTTGACCGGCTCGAACCTGACGAACACCAAATCCACGCCGAACCTGCGCTTTGACGCCGTGACCGGCGAGAGCAACGGCGGGCGCCACATCAACTACGGCGTGCGCGAGTTCGGCATGGCCGCGATCATGAATGGCGTGGCGCTGCATGGCGGTTTTATTCCCTACGGCGGCACGTTCCTGACGTTCAGCGACTACAGCCGCAACGCCATTCGCATGGCCGCGCTGATGAAACTGCGCGTGGTTCACGTCTTCACGCACGACTCCATCGGTCTGGGCGAAGACGGCCCGACGCACCAGTCGATTGAACACGCCGCCAGCCTGCGCCTGATCCCGAATCTGGACGTGTGGCGTCCGGCGGACACGGCGGAAACCGCCGTCGCCTGGGCCGTCGCGCTGCTGAACGAGAGCCGCCCCACCGCGCTGCTGCTCAGCCGCCAGAACCTGCCTTACGCGCCGAAAGACGACGTCGGCCAGATCAGCAAGGGCGCTTACGTGCTGGCCGAGCCGGGCGAAGTCGGCATGAAGAAAAAGGCGCAAGCCATCCTCATCGCCACCGGCTCCGAAGTGCAATTGGCGCTCAAGGCGCAAGAACTGCTGGCCACCGTCCACAAAATTGCCGTGCGCGTGGTGTCCATGCCCAGCACGACGACGTTTGACCGCCAAGACAGCGCCTACAAGTCCGAAGTCCTGCCCGAAGGCATCCCGCGCATCGCGGTCGAAATGGGCGTGACCGACGGCTGGTGGAAATACGGCTGCGCCGCCGTGGTCGGCATCGACACTTTTGGCGAGTCGGCCCCGGCG
>Ga0302261_1000416_pt1 | contig 11149 bp, 9 predicted proteins | sample II_Fen_E2_4_FD_194561 | JGI IMG/M metagenome (GOLD analysis project Ga0302261, IMG submission 194561) | Peat permafrost microbial communities from Stordalen Mire near Abisko, Sweden - II_Fen_E2_4 | ecosystem: Environmental > Terrestrial > Soil > Wetlands > Permafrost | place: Sweden: Abisko... | reverse complement strand
ACAGACCCATCTGTGATTGGCGATATGAAACGCTTTGTCAAGCTCAACAAAGAATACCGCGACCTTGAAAAAATCGTCGTCGCCCAAAAAGAATTGAAAGGTCTGATGCAGAACATCGCGGATGCCAGGGAATTGTTGGATACCGAATCCGACCCCGAAATCCGTGAAATGGCCAAGGAGGAACTCGATTCCAGCCAAAGCCGCCTTCCGGAACTGGAAAGCGAAATCAAGTTCCTGCTCGTGCCTGCCGACCCCGAAGACGCCAAGAACGCCATTGTGGAAATCCGTGGCGGAACCGGCGGTGACGAAGCCGCCATTTTCGCCGGCGACCTCTTCAAGATGTACGCCCGCTACTGTGAAAGCAAGGGCTGGAAGGTAGAAATCACCTCCACCAGCGAAGGCACCTCCGGCGGATTCAAGGAAATCATCTTTGCCGTGACGGGCGAAAACGTCTATGGCACGCTCAAGTACGAATCGGGAGTGCACCGTGTTCAACGCGTTCCGGCCACCGAAACACAGGGCCGCGTTCATACCTCCGCCTCCACCGTGGCTGTTTTGCCCGAAGCCGAGGAATTCGACATTGACCTGAAAGAATCCGACATCCGCGTGGATACGTTCTGTTCCTCCGGCGCAGGCGGTCAATCGGTCAACACCACGTATTCAGCCATTAGGCTGGTACACATTCCGACGGGCATTTCAGTGCAGTGCCAGGACGAAAAATCACAGCACAAGAACAAGGCCAAGGCCATGATTGAACTGCGCTCCCGCATCTACAACATCGAGCATCAGAAATACCTCGACGAAATCGGTTCCAAGCGCAAGACGATGGTGTCCACCGGGGACCGTTCAGCCAAAATTCGTACCTATAATTACCCGCAAGGCCGCATCACCGACCACCGCATCAACTACACCATCTACAACTTGGCCGCCTACATGAACGGCGACATCCAAGTCGTGCTCGACCAGTTGATCGTGGCAGAGAACGCCGAACGAATGAAAGACAGTGAACTATAACACACCATTATATATGGATAAAAAAATATTGTTTGAAAACATTATAAGGAAAAAATCCTTCCTTTGCGTCGGCCTGGACACCGACCTGAAAAAAATTCCCGCACATTTGCTGGATGAGGAAGACCCCATCTTCGCCTTCAACAAAGCCATCATCGACGTCACGGCCGACTATTGCGTGGCTTACAAACCCAACCTTGCGTTTTATGAATGCTTAGGGGTCAAGGGCTTACTGGCTTTGGAAAAAACCGTGAAGTACATTCGTTCAACATATCCCGACCAATTCATTATCGCCGATGCCAAGCGTGGCGACATTGGGAACACCTCCGAAATGTATGCCGCCAGTTTCTTTGAGGAACTGCCTTTCGATGCAGTAACCGTCGCCCCTTACATGGGTGAAGACAGCGTGAAGCCGTTCCTCAAATACGAGGGCAAGTGGGTGATTCTGCTGGCACTCACCTCCAACAAGGGCTCCCAAGACTTCCAATTCACCACCGATGCCAAGGGTGAACGCCTCTTTGAAAAAGTGCTGAAAACTTCCCAAAACTGGGCTTCTGACGAACAAATGATGTATGTGGTCGGTGCCACGCAGGGTAGTACGTTTGCCGACATTCGTAAAATCGCTCCCAGCCACTTCCTACTCGTTCCCGGCGTCGGCGCACAAGGCGGTAGCTTGGAAGAAGTCGTGAAATACGGCATGAACAAGCAATGCGGCCTGTTGGTGAATTCCTCCAGGCAAATCCTTTACGCTTCCAACGGAACGGACTTTGCTTCAACAGCCAAGGCCGAAGCGATGAAAGTACAGAAAGAAATGGCCGTTTATTTGGCAAAAATTTGACATTTTGGAAGCCAAACGCAAAATAATCAACGACCCAGTCTTCGGATTCATCAACCTGCCAACCGGGTTTTTGTACGAAGTCTATCAGCACCGCTACTTGCAACGGCTCTCGCGGATCAAGCAATTAGGCATGTCGCCTTATGTGTATCCGGGTGCCCAGCATACCCGCTTTCAGCACACGACCGGCGCCATGTACCTGATGATGGAAGCCGTTCATCACCTGCAATCCAAGGGCATAGACATCACGCAGGCAGAAGCCGATGCCGTGACTGCCGCCATCCTTTTGCACGATATCGGTCACGGACCGTTTTCGCACGTACTGGAAGACAGTATTATCAAAGGTGTTTCCCACGAAGAAATATCCCTGCTTTTAATGGAACGGATGAACCGTACTTTCAACGGCAAGCTGGATCTGGCCATCGCCATTTTCAAGGATGAATACTCCAAAAAATTCCTGCATCAGCTGGTATCCGGCAACCTCGATATGGATCGACTGGATTACCTGCGCCGCGACAGTTTTTTCTCTGGCGTGACCGAAGGCAACATCGGATCCGCGCGAATCATTAAAATGCTGAACGTCGTTGACGACAAACTCGTGGTGGAGGCCAAAGGCATTTATTCCATCGAAAACTACCTGCTTTCCAGGCGGTTGATGTATTGGCAAGTTTATTTGCACAAAACCTCGCTGGCAGCTGAGAAGATGTTGCAGAACTTATTGAAGCGGGCCAGCGAATTGGCTGTAGCGAATGCATGCCCTTTTGCATCTCCTGCATTGACTTATTTCCTTGAAGGGAACCAAGTCAAAGGCATTTTGAACGAAGAGGATCTCGATTTTTTTGAACAATTGGACGATACCGACATCTGGGCTGCCATCAAAAGCTGGCAGTTTCACCCCGATTTTGTGCTTTCCACCCTGAGCAAAGGCTTGTTGGAGCGCAAACTCTTCAAGATTGAGATGAGCAATGAGGAACCGGACCCGAAAGGGGTCGAGGCAAAAACCTTGGCCATCATGGAGAAATTCGGAATTTCAAGGAAAGACGCCACGTTACTGACATCACTGAGCAGTGTTTCAAGCAACATGTACAGCGAAGCCGACGACAGCATCGACATCATGTATAACTCAGGGGTTATTGTACCCATCACGAAGGCTTCGGACATGCTGAATTTGGAACTGCTCTCCAAGGAAGTCCGAAAGTACGTGTACTGTTACATTCGTCTTTGAGATGACATATAATTTTAGTAGATTTGAAACGCTCACTGGAAAAATACATATTCATTAGGGAATATTTTGTATTTTTGCGCAAATTTTTTGACCGATGGAATTTACAGCTAAACAAATAGCTTCTTTCTTGTCTGGTGAAATCGAAGGGAATCCCGACGTTTCCGTCAACACACTTTCGAAGATTGAGGAGGGCGTGACGGGTTCACTGACGTTCCTATCCAACCCGAAATACACACCTTTCATTTATTCGACCAACGCCAGTGTCGTCTTGGTCAACAAAGATTTCATAGCCGAGCAGCCCATTGGCGCCACGCTGATCCGGGTTGACGACCCTTACAGCAGCCTGGCCATCCTGCTCACCATGGTCAGCCAGGCCAAACCTGGCAAGACCGGCATAGACCCGAAATCATCCATCGCGGTTTCAGCCACCCTAGGTGAAAACCTGTATGTCGGAACCTTCGCCATCATCGGAGAAAATGCCAAAATCGGCAACAATACAAAAATTCATGCACAGGTATATGTCGGAGACGGTGTGAAAATCGGCTCCGATTGTGTTATTTATCCTGGAGTCAAAATAATGGACGACTGCGTGATCGGTAACGGCTGCATCCTTCAACCGGGCGCCATCATCGGTGCGGACGGTTTCGGCTTTGCTCCGCAAAATGCTGGCGATTATCAAAAAATACCCCAAATTGGCAATGTCATTCTGGAAGACAATGTCGAAATCGGCGCCAACACCACCATTGACAGAGCTACGATGGGTTCCACTGTAATCCGTAAAGGAGTAAAATTGGACAACCTCATTCAAATAGCCCACAACGTTGAAATCGGTGACAATACCGTCATTGCTGCTCAAACAGGCATTTCTGGCTCTACGAAAGTAGGAAAGAATTGCATGATCGGCGGACAAGTCGGCATGGCTGGTCACATCCATGTTGCAGATGGGGCCATGATTGGTGCCCAATCTGGTTTGTCCAACTCCGTACTTGACACCTCACATGCTCTTTTCGGCACTCCTGCCATAAACAACAAGAAATTTGCCCGTTCTTTCGCCATTTACAAACAATTGCCTGATTTAAATCTGGAAATTGGCATGCTTCGCAAAGAAATCGAAGCGCTTAAGAAAAATCAAAATACCATTTGAAAATGCCCAATCAGCTCACTCTTCAAAAAGAATTCACCGTTTCCGGCAAAGGTTTGCATACCGGCATCCCCATAACAGCACGTTTTTGTCCCTCTGAACCCAACACCGGCTATCGATTCATTCGGGTGGACCTCAAAGACAAGCCCATTATTGAAGCCGTGGCCGAAAACGTCAACAACACCGAACGCGGCACCGTACTTTTCAAGAACGGAGTGACCATCAGCACGATTGAACATGCCATGGCTGCCCTTTACGCTGCTGAAATCGATAACTGCCTCATTGAGATTGATGGACCTGAAATGCCCATTCTCGACGGAAGCGCCATTTCATTTGTCGAAGCCATCCGTGAAGTCGGCGTCGTCAGTCAGGATTGGGCCAAAGAATATTACGTGGTTCGCAACCGCATCGAAGTGAGTGATCCCGAAACCGGCGCATCCCTCATCATCCTTCCATACGATGGCTTCAGTATCACGACTCTGATCAGCTTCAACTCCTGCATCCTCAACAATCAGTTCGCCCGACTGAACGCATTGTCCGATTTCCAGGCTGAAATCGCCGACAGCCGCACCTTCGTATTCGTACGCGAAGTAGACTTGTTGCTGCAACACAACCTCATCAAGGGTGGTGACCTCGACAACGCCCTGGTCATCTACGACCAGGAATTGGAACAGGATAAACTGGACGCATTGGCCGACCACATGCACCTGCCTCACAAACTGGTCAACAAACTGGGCTACATCAACAACAAGCCCCTCAAACACGACAACGAGCCTGCACGTCACAAACTGCTCGATCTTGTCGGAGATATCGCATTGATAGGCAAGCCTTTGAAAGGCCATATCATCGCTACCCGCCCTGGCCACAAGATCAACAACCAGATGGCCAAACTCATCCGCAAGGAAATGAAGCGGACCGAAGTTCAATGCCCGGTTTACAATCCGGACATTCCTCCCATTTTCGACAACGTCCGCATCAAACAATTGCTCCCGCACCGCTGGCCCATCCAAATGGTCGATAAAATCATTGAAATCAGCGACCGCCACATCGTCGGCATCAAAAATGTAACCGGCAATGAAGAAATTTTCATGGGTCACTTCCCGAACGAACCCGTCATGCCCGGTGTACTTCAGGTGGAAGCCATGGCACAGACCGGTGGTTTGCTCATTCTGAGCACCCTCAAGGATCCGGAAACCTACTCGACGTATTTTCTAAAAATAGACGCCGTCAAATTCCGCCACAAAGTAGTTCCCGGCGACACCCTCATTTTCCGACTCGACCTGATTTCCGAAATCCGCCGAGGTATCTGCTCGATGAAAGGGTATGCCTTCGTCGGGGAAAAAATCGTTTCTGAAGCCGAATTCATGGCTCAGATAGTCAAAAACAAATAGTTCGTCCGCAATATGAAACAACCCTTAGCTTACGTACATCCGGATGCCAAAATTGCACCCAATGTGGTGATCGAGCCCTTTGTCACCATCGACAAGAATGTGATCATTGGTGAAGGTACCCGCATCGGTTCCAATGTGACCATCCTCGAAGGCACCAGAATAGGCAAAAACTGCGTCATTTTCCCCGGAGCAGTCATCGGAGCCGTTCCACAAGACTTGAAATTTGCAGGCGAAGACACTACGGCTGAAATCGGTGACAACACCACCATCCGTGAATACGTCACCATCAACCGTGGCACTTCAGCCAAAGGCAAGACAGTGGTGGGCAACAACTGCCTGATCATGGCTTATTGCCACGTGGCCCACGACTGTGTGGTCGGCAATAGCGTCATCATGTCCAATTGCGTGCAACTGGCCGGCGAAGTGGAAGTGGACGACTTCGCCATCATCGGCGGAGGCACTTTGGTTCACCAATTCTGCCACATCGGATCACACGTCATGGTACAGGGCGGATCCAAAATAAATAAAGACGTACCACCCTTCATCAAGGCTGCCCGCGAGCCCATCGCCTACTGTGGCATCAATTCCATCGGCCTTCGCAGAAGAAATTATACCAACGAACAGATACGCGATATTCAGGAAATTTTTCGTTATCTTTATCAATCGGGACTCAACAACAGCGACGCCATCGAACGCATTGAGGCAGAGCTGCCTGCTACCAAAGAACGCGACGAAATCATCCTTTTCGTGAAGAATTCGCCCCGCGGTATCATCAAAGGATATTTTTAATTACTAAACGATTATTGCTCTATGGTTTATAAGTTTCGCCTACTTTCAGACGAAGTGGATGATTTCTCACGCGAAATCGCCATCAGTTCGGAAGCCAGTTTTCTGGATTTGCACAACGCCATCCTAGATAGTGTCGAATATGCACCCGACCAGATGACGTCATTCTTCCTTTGCAACGACGACTGGGAAAAGGATACCGAAGTGACCCTCATTGAAATGGACAGCAGCCCCGAAGTGGACAGCTGGGTCATGGAAAGTACCAAACTCAGCGAACTGATCGAGGACGAAGGCCAGAAATTGCTTTACGTCTTCGATTACCTGACCGAACGCTCCTTTTTTATGGAAGCCTTCCAATTCATTCCCGGCAAAGAGCTCTCCAAAGCCAAATTGCTTTTTGCTGAAGGCGAGGCACCTGTTCAAATCGTTGAATTCGACGAAACCACGTTGGATGTCACTCCGAAAATCAATTTGGACGAAAGCTTCTACGGTGACGAAGGTTTTGATATGGACGAACTGGATGCCGAAGGTTTTACAGGTCTGGATGAAGTCGAAAACAACACCAGCTTCTCAACCGAACCTTAGGATTCTGGCAGAATCCAACGTATGAAGACCCTCGTGGTATTGACCGGCCCCACCGGTGTAGGTAAAACAGAACTCAGCCTTCGCATCGCCGAAGCGTTGGGTTCTCCTGTTTTAAGCTGCGACTCCAGGCAGATCTTCCGCGAAATGTCCATCGGCACGGCAGCGCCTACGCCTGATCAGTTAAAACGCGCACAACATTACTTCATCGCCTCAAAAAGCATCCACGAGCCTTACAGCGCCGCCAAATTCGAATCAGAAGCACTGACACTGCTGAATACGCTATTCGACAGTCACGAGGCCGTAGTGATGACTGGCGGCTCCATGATGTACATCGATGCAGTCTGCAAAGGAATTGACGACATGCCGGACATGGATCCAGTGGTTCGACAAGAATTATCCGATCTGTACCATAATAAAGGTTTGGAACCCATTCTGGAGGAATTAAAACGCTTGGATCCTATTTATTTTGAGCAAGTGGACCAGCAGAACCCGAAACGCGTCATCCACGGTTTGGAGATGTGCCGAATGACGGGACTTCCTCCTTTCGCAAGGACACGGCAAAAAAAAGGCCCTTCCACATCCTGAAGATTTGCCTGAACCGGGACCGGAAGGAACTCTACGATCGTATCGACTGTCGCGTGGACGAAATGATGCTTCGGGGTCTGGAGATGGAAGCCAAATGCCTCTACCCCTACCGCAGCCTGAATGCACTCAACACGGTGGGCTACAAAGAGATGTTCGACCACTTCGACGGCCTTCTGAGCCTTGAGCAAGCAGTCACTGCCTTGAAATTCAATACCCATAAATACGCCAGAAAACAACTGACCTGGTTTAGGCGGGATACCGAGTACCATTGGTTCCATCCGGATGAAAGTGACATCCTTGAAAAGATACTTTTATTACTTTGAGATTCTTCAAGTATTATTCGGGCATTTAGCTATCTTCGTCCCTTAAGAAACAAAAATCTTGCTCGAATAACCTTAAATTCATGCTTTTCACCCCTTTTTCCATCATTTACCTGATAACTTCTGTCATTGCATTTGTGGTGGGCTGGTTGGCTCAACAACGAAAATCAGTAGTCGGTGCGAAAGAGTTGTCAATACTCACATACTTGGTTGCATTCTGTGCATTCATACTTTGTTTTGAATCAGCAGCACCTAACCAAGAGATCAAGATCATCCTTACCAAATTTTCGTACATCAGCGTCGTACTCATACCGGTTTTCTATTTGCTTTTTGTTCTCCGATTCACCAAGTTGATCCGATTCAAAGATATCAGAAACGGTTGGTTGCTCTTTGTCTTTCCGCTCATTACCCTACTGTTAGCCCTCACCAACGAACATCATCATTGGATATGGAGCAGCTTCTCACCCATTTCTTCGGAGACCAACATCATGACTTATTATCACGGTTTTTGGTTCTGGATCGGATACACCCTTTACAGCTACTTGCTGCTTCTGGCAGCCTCCCTGTTTCTGTTTGATTTTATCCGTTTCAACCAACATCGAAAAGTATATGTCATACAAGGTTGGTTGGTCACTATTGCCGGAATAGTTCCATGGATTGTCAGTTTCTTTTACATCTCCGGCGTTAATCCGGTAAAAGGCTTGGACATCACCCCAATCAGCACCACACTCAGCAGCATCCTTTTTAGCTGGTCCATACTTAAAAGCTCTTTTCTGAATCTGGTTCCTGTGGCCAGAGAGGCCTTGGTTGAAACGCTACCGATTGGTATCATGGCGCTTGACGAACAAAACAGAATTCAGGACATCAACCTGACTGCCAAGATTTTTACAGGCATTAAGACGGATGACATCTTGGGACTGACTGCTTCGCAGGTAATCCCGGTATCCTCATCCATGCAAATGGCCATCGAGTCGGTTGACTCTCCACTCCAATTGAGCACCACGGTGGAAGGTCGTACAAGATCATTCAGAATAATCAAGACCCCTTTAAAAAACAACGTTGGAAGCCGCCTGATCACCATTTTTGATATAACGGAGGATATTGCCCGTCAAGAGGAATTGATACTCGCCCGAAAAAAGGCAGAAGAAAACGACAAACTAAAATCGGCTTTCTTATCCAATATGAGCCACGAAATCCGCACACCTATGAACGGCATCATGGGTTTCATTTCCATCCTGCAACGCGATGACCTCACAAATACCGAACGAAATGAATATTTGAACATTGTATGGGAAAATGGAGATCGGTTGTTGAAGACCATGGTGGACATCATCGATATCTCAAAAATTGAATCCGGACAAATGGAAGTGATCAATTCGGAAATGGACATTCATGCGATTCTTTCAGGACTACAAGACTTCTTCAGGCCCGAGGCTGCCAAAAGGAAATTGGAATTGTCCTTTAACAACCATATACTTCCAGAAAATTGCCTTATACATACCGACCAAGCAAAGATCTATTCCATTTTGACCAACCTTATTAAAAACGCATTGAAATATACGGTCAAAGGGTTCGTCAAAATCGACTGCTCCATCGAAGTCAATGAACTGATCTTGGTGGTGAGCGACAGTGGCATCGGTCTTCCAGACGATAAAATGGAAATCATTTTCGATCGCTTTGTTCAGGTTGACTCCTCACGCATTCGAAAGTTTGAAGGCTCAGGCTTAGGCTTATCCATTGCAAAAGCCTATGCTGAAATACTCGGGGGCAGCATTCATGTGGAAAGCATGTTGAATGTCGGTAGTACGTTTACAGTCCGTATACCGATAAATCAGTCCAATAGCTGAACCGTTTCTTCTTTATTTGATGCGTTCAACAATCAGTGATTTCAACGCTTTCCTGTCGGAGGAACCTCCGTAGAGAATTTCGTATTTCCCCGGCTTGACCTTCATCGTATTCGTTTCCGTATCAAAGAATTCAAAGGCCGATGGTGTCAGGTAGAACCGCACTTCCTTGGTTGTACCGGGCAACACCCTGACTCGACGGAAACCACGCAAACTCTTGATGGGACCTTCCGGATCCTGAAGGTTTCGAATGTACACTTGTGCCACTTCTTCTCCGGCAACCTTTCCGGTGTTTTTCAAATCCAGTGACAATGTCAGCGTATTCTTCAAGGGCAAAACGGTTTTATTCACTTTTGCATTGGAATAGGCGAACGTAGTATAACTCAGGCCATAACCGAACGGATACAACGGTTTTCCTTTGAAATACCGGTAAGTTCTCCCTTTCGACATATCATAATCCTGATAATCGGGCAAGTCTTTGGAAGATGCATAGAACGTAACTGGTAGTCGCCCGGCAGGATTGTAATCACCAAAAAGAACATCCGCAACCGCGGTTCCTCCGGCCTGACCCGGATACCAGGCAGCAAGGATGGCGTCAAGATTTTTGTTTTCCCAAGGCAAAGCCATCGAACTGCCAGAGCAGAGCACAAAAACAACCGGTTTGCCCAATTTTTTCAGCGCCTTCAGCATTTTTTCCTGCACCATTGGCAAGTCGATGTTCGTACGGTCACCGCCCTTAAATCCGGGCAAAGCCACTTTCATTTCTTCCCCCTCCAACTTGGGACTGATACCACCGACAAAGATAATGGCGTCCACATCCTTCACTTTCTGAGCAACTGCATCGTAATCAATGGGATTCTTCTGACCGTCCAGTTCCTTCACATAATCACAACCCTTGTCGTACACGACACTGCCCTGAGGCAACTTGGAACGAATACCTTCCAAAATGGTGACCGTTTTGGTCGGGAATCCGTTGTAATTGGCCCACTGCATCACGGAATCGTTGGCGTTCGGCCCCATCACAGCTATCCTACGGATGGATTTGCTCAGTGGCAAGGTCCCTTTATTGTTACTCAGCAAGACTATGCTTTTTCTGGCCATTAACAAAGCTTTTGCCTGATGTTCCGAACTTTCCACTTCTGTCATCGGACTTTTGGTCCAGTATACGATGGAATCTGGATCGAACAAGCCAAGGTCGAAGCGAGCTTCCAAAAGACGAAGCAGGGAAACATTGATTTTATCTTCGGTGATCAGCCCTTTTTTAACGGCTTCTCCCAAGCTTTTGTAATTTCCCCCGCATTCCACGTCGGTACCGGTAATCACGGCATCGGCAGAGGCTTCAGCCGGCCCTGCGCTGGTTTCATGATGACCTTTTTCGTAGAAATCGGAAATGGCGTCACAATCGGAAACCACAATGTGCTGGTAT
>Ga0302261_1000405_pt1 | contig 11309 bp, 10 predicted proteins | sample II_Fen_E2_4_FD_194561 | JGI IMG/M metagenome (GOLD analysis project Ga0302261, IMG submission 194561) | Peat permafrost microbial communities from Stordalen Mire near Abisko, Sweden - II_Fen_E2_4 | ecosystem: Environmental > Terrestrial > Soil > Wetlands > Permafrost | place: Sweden: Abisko... | reverse complement strand
CCTCGGGCTCGCCGGGGCACTGGTGTCGCTGGCCGGCCGGTTGGGCCCCGTGTCGTCGGGCGGCGCCGAGGCCACCTGGTGGCTGGGCCTGCCGGTGGACCGGCGCGCACTGCTACGCCCGTCGGCGCGCCGCGTGCCTCTGGTCGCCGCGGCCGCGGGCGCGGCCGTCGTCGCCCTGCTCGACGGCGCACTGCTGGCCGACGACGGTGGGCGGGTGCTGCGCGCGGCAGCCAGCGGGATGCTCGTCGCGCTGGCGCTGGTGCTGGGGACGGCGGTGGCGCAGAGCCTCGGTGTCGAACGACGCCGCACGGCGCTCGTCGGGGACCTCACCCTGCTGGCGGCGCCGCTGCTGGCGGTCGGCCTCACGGTGGTCGGCACCCAGGCGAAGGCTCTGCCGGTGCCCTCCTGGCCGGTGCTCGGCGCCGCGCTGGCGGTGGTCGTCGCACTGGTGGTGCTCGTCGACCGTCGGCTCGGACGCCTGCCGTCGCGCACGCTGCGGGAGAGCGGCTCGGTGGTCGGTCAGGTTGCCGGGGCCGTGGTGTCGATGGACTCGCGTGAGCTGGGCCGGGCGCTCTCGTCCGGCACGTCCGCCCCCGTGCGGCGCCGGGTCTCGCGGCTGTGGGCCGTCCGCGGCGCTGCGTCCGCCCTCGTGGTCGCCGACCTCGTGCAGCTGCGCCGCTCGCCGCGTCACGTCGCCCAGCTGATCGCGGCCGCGCTGCTGCCCGTGCTCGTCACCGTGGTGCCGCAGCTCGCGGCGCCGGGTGGGGTGCTCGTCGCGGTGCTGATCGGCGGTTACGTTGCGCAGAGCGCCACCGGCGAGGGCGCCCGCTACGCGCAGATCGCGCCGGTGCTCGACCGGCTGCTGCCGTTGTCGGCGCGCAACGTGCGCCGCCTGCGGATGGTCACCCCGGCGCTGCTCATGCTCCCGTGGTCGCTGGTCGTGTTCGCGGTGATCGGCCGGTGGGCCGGGTCGGACGGGGGCTGGCTGGCGCTCGGCGTCGCGTCGACGCCGGTGTGGGCCGCAGCCGCGGTGCGCGCCGCGTACCGGCCGGCGCCGGACTGGACGAAGCCGCTGGTCGCGACGCCCATGGGCGCGCTGCCCACCGGCGTGGCCGCGGTGATCTCCCGGGGTCCGGACGTCGTGGTGCTCGGACTGGTCCCCACCTGGATCGCGTTGCTCGTGGAGCACGTCTCCAGCACCGTGCTGATCGCGCAGGTGGTCTGCTCGCTGATCGCCGTGCTCGTCGCATCATCGATCGCCGAGGGCACCTTCATGGACTGGATGGCCCGCCAGCAGGACCTGGCGGCGAAGGAGCGAGTCGCGGCGCGGACCGGGCGGCCATGACCCGGATCGTCGCCGGAAGCGCCGGCGGCCGCACGCTGGTGGTGCCCCGGCGCGGCACCCGACCCACCAGCGAACGCGTCCGCGAGGCGCTGTTCTCGCGGCTGGAGCACCGCGGCGTCGTCGCGGGGGCGCGCGTGCTCGACCTGTACGCCGGGTCTGGGGCCCTGGGCCTGGAGGCGGCCAGCCGTGGCGCGTCGAGCGTGACGCTGGTGGAGTCCTCGCGCGAGGCGGCGGACGTGTGCCGGCGCAACGCGACGACGCTGGGCCTGGCGGACCGCGTCCTGGTCGCCGCCGAGAAGGTGGAGCAGTTCGTCGCGCGTCCGGTGGCACGGCCGTGGCGGCTCGTGCTGCTCGACCCGCCGTACGACCTGACCGCGGCGGCCCTCGACGCCGTGCTCGCGGCGCTGGCCGGCGCCGTCGACAGCGACGGCCTGGTGGTGGTGGAGCGCTCGACCCGGAGCCCGGAGCCCGGCTGGCCCGCCGGACTGACCCGCGACGACGATCGCCGCTACGGCGACACCCGGATGTGGTTCGCCGTGCCCGGCACGGCCGCCACGGGAAGCGACCCGGCGTAGGTTGACGTCGTGAGCCTCGCCGTCTGCCCCGGGTCCTTCGACCCCGTGACCCTCGGCCACGTCGACGTGGTGCGCCGCGCGGCGGGCATGTTCGACGAGGTCGTCGTCGCCGTCGCGCACAACTCCGCCAAGAGCCCGCTGCTGACGGCCGACGTCCGCATGCGCCTGGTGCGGGACGCGGTCGCCGGCATCCCGGGAGTCCGCGTGGTCGCGACGGACGGGCTGCTGGCCGACTTCCTGCGGCAGGTGGGCGCCGTGGCGGTGGTCAAGGGCCTGCGGGGCGCCGCGGACGTGGACGCCGAGGTGGCGATGGCCCTGATGAACCGGCACCTCTCCGGCGTGGAGACGGTGTTCGTCGCCGGCGACTCGGCCCTGGCGCACATCGCCTCGTCGCTGGTCAAGGACGTGGCCCGGCACGGCGGCCCGATCGACGACCTGGTCCCGGCCGGCGTCGGCGACGCGGTCCGCGCCGCGCTGCGCGCGAGGGTCGACGCGGCGCCGGTCACCGAGGCCGGACCCGAGGGGAGTGGGCGATGAGCGAGCAGGACGAGCGCACGGGTGGCGTGCAGGGTGTGCTGGACGCGCTGGTCGCGGCCGTCGAGTCGGCGCGGGCGATGCCGATGTCGTCGTCGGTGCTGGTCAACCGCGCGGAGCTGCTCGACCTCGTGCAGCAGGCGCGCGAGGCGCTACCGGGCCAGCTGACCCGGGCTGATGCGCTGCTGGCCGACGGGGACGAGGCCCGGGCGGAGGCGCGCGCGGAGGCGGAGCAGATCGTCGCCGCGGCCCGGACCGAGGCCGACCAGCTGGTCGAGGCGGAGGCCGTCACGGTCGCGGCACGGCAGCGGTCGGATCAGATCATCGCCGAAGCGGAGGAGCAGGCCGCCGCGCTGCGCCGCGAGGCCGACGACTACTGCGACCGCCGGCTCGCCGACTTCGAGATCGACCTGGGCAAGGTGCTGGGCCAGGTGCAGGCCGGACGGGCCAAGCTCGCCGGCCGCCTCGGCTCCGGGCAGCTCTGAGGACCGCTGATCGCGGCCGAGGCCGGATTTGGGCACGCTCCGCGCGGTGCCGTAGACTCGCCCGTTGGTCCTGCCGATCGTCGTGCGGACCGAGATCGACGAGGGGACTTCGCCGTGCAGCGCCCTGGCCACCTCGATCCCCGCTCGCCGCTCGTCGTGGACACGTACGAGCTCGGCAGGCGTCCAGGGTCGTCGCGGACCGAGCGCCGGACGGTGCCGGCCCCCGCAGATCTCGGTACGGTCGTCATCGGTGTCCCCGAAGGGTCGGACCTCGAGCTGGATCTGCGGCTCGAGGCGGTCTCGGAGGGGGTCCTGGTCTCCGGCTCCGTCAGCGGCCGGGTGGTCGGGGAGTGCGTACGGTGCCTGGACGAGGTGCTCGACGAGATCGAGGTCGCCCTGTCCGAGCTCTACGTGTACCCCGAACGCGCGGCAGTGGCGGTCGAGGACGGCGACGAGGACGAGCAGGACATGCGTGAGCTCGAGGGCGACCTGCTCGACCTGGAGCCTGCGTTGCGCGATGCGGTGGTACCGGCGCTGCCCTTCCAGCCGGTCTGCCGTCCGGACTGCGCCGGTCTGTGCCCCGAGTGCGGGGTACGGCTCGACGACGAGCCGGGCCACGCACATGAGACGCTTGACCCCCGGTGGGCCGCCCTCGGCGGACTGACGGGGCCGGACGACGAGACGAGAGAGAGCTAGCTGTGGCCGTTCCGAAGCGCAGGATGTCGCGCGCCAACACCCATGCGCGTCGTTCGCAGTGGAAGACCACTGCGACGACCCTCACCACGTGCCCTCGCTGCAACGCGCAGAAGCAGCCGCACATCGCCTGCCCCACGTGCGGCGCCTACAACGGCCGGCAGTACAGCCAGGCCGTGCGTAGCGAGCACGAGGCCTGACCTGGTGCGGTGACCTCGTGAGCACCGCGCCCGACGAGCTGACGACGAAGCTCGGGATCCACCTGGACCCCGAGCTTCTCGTGCTGTCCCTCACCCACCGGTCGTTCGCGCACGAGGCCGGCGGCATCCCGACGAACGAGCGCCTGGAGTTCCTCGGCGACACCGTGCTCGGCCTGGTCGTCACCGAACGGCTCTTCCGCGAGCAGCCGGACCACCCCGAGGGCGACCTGGCCCGGATGCGGGCGGCGACGGTGTCCCAGCGCGCGCTCGCCGGGGTGGCGCGCGAGATGGGCCTCGGCCGGTACGTGCTGCTCGGCAAGGGCGAGGTGGCCACCGGCGGCGCGGACAAGGACTCGATCCTGTCCGACACCCTCGAGGCGGTGTTCGGCGCCATCTACGTGACGCACGGGCTGGAGGCGGCGCGGGAGGTGGTCGACCGGCTCGTCGGACCGACGCTGGAGCGGGCCACCGACCTCGGCGCGGGTCTGGACTGGAAGACGTCCCTCCAGGAGCGGGCCGCCGAGCTGGGGCTCGGTGCCCCGGTCTACGCGGTCGCCGGCGAGGGACCGGACCACGCGCGGACGTTCACCGCGCACGTGCTGGTCGGCGGGGTGGAGCGCGGCTTCGGCGTCGGCCCCGCGAAGAAGGTCGCCGAGCAGGTGGCCGCCCAGGCCGCGTACGAGGCGCTGGTCGATGAGGTCCGGGTCGTTCCGGCCCGGGTCGGCGAGGTCCGTGACGTGGCCCTGGTGGACGACGAGTCCGTCCCGGCCTGAGCGTGCCGGAGCTGCCCGAGGTCGAGACCGTCCGTGACGGCCTGGCCCGGCACGTGCTGGGCCGCACCGTCGCGGACGTCGTCGTGCACCGGGACTACTCGGTGCGCCGCCACGAGGGCGGCCCGGCCGACCTGGTCGGCAGGCTGCGCGGCCGGACGTTCACCGAGGCCGTGCGGCGCGGCAAGTACTGCTGGCTGCTGCTGGACGAGCCCGACGAGGCCCTCCTGGTCCACCTGGGCATGAGCGGGCAGCTGCTGGTGCGCGATGCCGGCTGGGTGTCCGACCAGGCCGCGGGTTCCGCGCCCGGCCACCCGCACCGAGGCGGGCACCCGCACCTGCGCGTCCGGCTGACGCTGGACGACGGCTCGGCGCTGGACTTCGTCGACCAACGGACGTTCGGGCACCTGTCGGTGCCCGACCTGGTGCCCACACCGGACGGCGGGCCCGGCGGCCTGGGGTCGGCCCGCGCCGTGCTGCCGGTGTCGGTGGCGCACATCGCACGCGACCTCCTGGACCCGGGGCTGGACCACACCGGCCTCGTCGGCGCCCTGCGGCGGCGGCGCACCGGCCTCAAACGCGCGCTGCTGGACCAGACGCTCGTCTCGGGCATCGGCAACATCTACGCCGACGAGGGCCTGTGGCGGGCCCGGCTGCACTACGCGCGGCCCACCGCCACGCTGCGACCGGCGGAGGCCGGGCGCGTGCTGGACGGTGTCGCGGAGGTGATGCGGGCGGCGCTGGCCGCCGGCGGCACCAGCTTCGACTCGCTGTACGTGCAGGTCAACGGCGCGTCGGGGTACTTCGACCGGTCGCTGGCCGTCTACGGACGGGCGGACGCGCCGTGCCCGCGGTGCGGCACGCCGGTGCGCCGGGACGCCTTCATGAACCGCTCGTCGTACCTGTGCCCACGGTGCCAGCCGCGGCCCCGGCACCCGCATCTCTGACCGCTCCGCGCCCCGGTCGGCGTTCCCGCACGGGGCGTCGACGTCGCGGGAGCGCGGGACCATGGTCATGGGTCGGTACCATTCCCCGGTGACCACCAGCGGCGCGGTAGGCATGGACCGGCTCAGGCCGATCAGCGTGATGATCGTCGACGACCACGAGGTGGTGCGGCGAGGCATCGCGGAGGTCGTCGAGCGCACCGACGGGATGACCGTCGTCGCGGAGGCCGGATCCGTCGCCGACGGGCTGCGCCGCGCGACGTTGGTCCGCCCGCAGGTGCTCCTCGTCGACCTTCAGCTGCCCGACGGCACCGGGATCGACCTCATGCGTCAGGTGCGCGAGACGTTGCCCGACGCCAAGGCGATCGTGCTGACCTCGTTCGACGACGACGACGCCGTCGCCGCGGCGCTGGACGCCGGAGCGGCGGCCTACCTGCTGAAGAGCGTGCGCGGCGCCGAGATCACCGATGTGATCCGCGCCGTCGCCGCGGGGCGCACGCTGCTCGACGAGCGCACGGTGACGCGGCGTCGCGCCGGCCACGAGGACCCGACGGAGAACCTGACGCCGAGCGAGCTGCGAGTGCTCGACCTCATCGGCGAGGGGCTGTCGAACCGGGAGATCGCTGAACGCCTCGGCGTCGCCGAGAAGACGATCAAGAACCACATCACGTCGCTGCTGGCGAAGATGGGCCTGCAGCGGCGCACCCAGGTGGCCGCGTGGGTGGCCGCCCGCAAGCACTCCGGCTGGCGCGCCGAACCCGGGCGCTGACCCACCCGACCTGCAGCGAGGTCAGGGGAGCGACCCGCCCGACCCGCGGCGAGGTCAGCGGAGCCGGGGGTCAGGGCAGCGGTGACTGCCAGGCGAGCAGCGTGCCGAGACCGTCCGGCGCGATGCCCAGGACGAAGGTGCCGCGGTGCTGGCGGGCGCGGACGGCCAGGTTGCTGGTGCCCGACGCGCGCTCGCGCTGCGCCGGCAGCCCGACGCCGTCGTCCTGCACCTCGACGAGCACCGTGCCCTGCGGCCCGCTGCCCAGCACGGTGACTCGCACGGTCACCGACGACGCGTGCGCGTGCCGGGCGGCGTTGGCGAGGCCCTCGCGCACCACGGCGACGACGTCGTCGGTCAGCGGCATGTCCAGCCGTTCGTCGATGAGGTCCTCGACCTCGACGTCGTCGCTGCCCAGCACGCGCCCGTCCAGCGCGATGACCAGGGAGGGCGCGAAGCCCAGCCCGGTGCGCGCCAACGACGCCTCCCGCCGTAGCCGCTCGACGAGGCCCGTCGCCGCGTCGGGGTCGCGCAGCTGGTGCACGATGTGGCGGATCTGGCGCACCGACTCGTCGACGTTGTCCAGCGCCTCCTCGACGATGGCGGTCAGCTCGTGCGGGTCGACGCCGCGGGCGGACCGGCGCCGCACCGTCTCCAGCTGCATGCCGGTGGCGAACAGCTGCTGGATCGCCAGGTCGTGCAGGTCACGAGCGATGCGTTCGCGCTCGTCGAGCAGGGCGGCGACGTCCTGGGCGTGCCGCGCCTCGGCCAGCACGTAGGCGAGCGCGGCCTGCGACGCGAACGACTCCGCCGTCTCCAGGTCACCCTCCTCGAAGGGCGGCGCCCCGACGCGGCGCAGCAGGAGCAGCACGCCGACGCCTCGTCCGGACGTCTGCAGCGGGGCGTACATCGCCGGTCCGAAGGCCCGCATCGCCGCCAGGTTCACCGTGCGTGACGCGGAGAGCGACGGCGTCAGCAATCCCTTGCCCTCGTGCATCACGGTCCAGGCGCGGCCACCCTCGGCCATCGTCTGGCCCAGCAGCTTGTCGGCGTCGTGGCCGTCGGCGAGCTCGATGAGCAGCTCGCCGCCCAGGCCCGGCAGCGCGAGCGCGGCGGTGTCCGCGCCGGCCACCTCCTTCGCCGTGTGGGCGATGTGCTCCAGCGCCTCTTCCTCGTCGATGCCCTCGAGCAGCATGGTGGTGATCTCCTGGCCGGCCTGCAGCCAGTGCTCGCGGCGGGCCGACTCGGCGTAGAGCTGCGCGTTCGCCACCGCGACACCAGCCGCCGCCGCCAGCGTGATCACGGTGCGCTCGTCGGCCTCGGTGAACAGGCTGCCGTCGAGCTTCTCGGACAGGTACAGCTGGCCGAACACCCGGTCGCGCACCCGGACGGAGGCGCCGAGGAAGGAGCCCATCGACGGGTGGTGCTCGGGCCAGCCCTGGAACGCCGGATGCTGCGTGAGGTCGTCCAGGCGCAGCGCGCCCTCGTCCGGGATGTGGCCCAGCACGCCGAACGCGTGCGGCGGATGGGCCAACATCCGGGCGACCGCGGTCGGCACACCGGTGTAGACGAAGGTCAGCGACGTGCCCCGCGAGTCGAGGACGTTGATCGCGCCGAACCGTGCCTGGGTGAGCTCGGCGCTCACCTGCACGAAGCGGTCGAGCACGGCCGGCAGGTCGAGCTCGCCCGCGACCGCCAGGATCGCGGCCATGAGGTCGGTCAGGGCGTCGCCCGTCAGGGTGGCGGGCGGCGACGAGGCCTCGGTGAGCACACCGTGGTCGAACGGCGCTCCCACCTCATGGCCGGGCCGGGCCGGGTCCCTCATCGGCGCTCCTGTGGAGGGGCCACGACCTGTTCGCGGCGCAGGGCCTCACGGTAGCCCGGGACGGCGCGCGCCAGGTCGGTGTGCCGGCCGCGCGCCGCGACCCGACCGTCCGCGAGCCACAGCACCTCGTCCGCCGCGTCGAGCGGGGTCAGGCGATGGGTGACGACGACGACCCCTCGGGAGCCTGCGCCACCGTGCTCGCCACCGTGCGCGCGGTCCAGCAGGGCGCGCACCAGGCGGTCACCGGTCGCCGGGTCGAGGTGCTCGGCGGGCTCGTCGACCGCCAGCAGCGGTGCGGGTGCCAGCAGCGCACGGGCCAGCAGCAGGCGGCGGCGTTCCCCGCCGGAGACCGTCCGCGCGTCCGGGCCGAGCATCGTGTCCAAGCCGTCCGGCAGGGTGGCCAGCCACGGACCCAGACCGGCCTCGTCCAGGGCGGCCGCCGCCTGCTCCGGGCTGACGTCGCCGCGCGCCACGCGCAGGTTCTCCAGCACCGTGGTGCCGAACACGTGGGCGTCCTCCGTGCTGACCACGATGTGCCGGGCGAGGGCCTCGGGGTCACCCGCCGCCACGTCGGCCAGGTCCCGGCCGTCGAGGCTCACGTGGCCCGCCACGGGCGGCAGCAGCCCGGCCAGCGTGAGCAGCAGGGTCGTCTTGCCGACGCCGCTGGCGCCGACCACCGCGAGCGACCGGCCGGGCGCCAGCTCGAGGTCGACTCCGGTGAGCACGGGAGGTCGGCCGGGCCACCCGCACGCGAGCCCACGCGCCGTCAGCACGTCCCACCGGCCGGCCGAGGTGGCTGTGGCCTCGGTGACGGCGACCTCGGCGACGTCCGCCCCCTCCCCGACCTCGGCGTCGTCGAGCAGGGCGAGCAGCCGGGCGGCGGCCGCCCTCGAGCGCTGCAGCTGCACGGCCGCCATCGGCAGCAGCGAGGTCGCCTCGAACGCGGCCAGCGGGGTGAGCACGATGACGGCCAGCTCGACGGCGGCCAAGGAGCCGGACGCGACGGCCGACACGCCGGTGACCAGGGCGATCAGCGCCGCCAGCCCGGCGGCGGAGGTGCCGATGCCCGCGGCGAGCGCAGCCGGGCCGGCCCCGGCATCCACCGCGGCCGCCACGCGGGCGTCGGCGGCCCGCTGGTCGGCCAGCCGGCGCTCCAGGCCGCCCGCGACGAGCAGCGGCCCGGCGTCGTCCAGCGTGGCCAGTGCGGCGGCGGCCGAGTCGGACCGAGCCTGCACGGCGAGCCGTTCGGCGGTGCGGGAGCCCCGGACGGTCAGCGCGGGGGCCACCACCCCCGCCAGCACCAGGCAGAGGGCGAGGCCGAGCGCGGCGGGCGGCCAGAAGAACGCCATCGCCGTCACGGTGCCCGCGCCGAGGGCGAGGGCGACTCCGGCGGGCAGCAGGCCGCGGACCACGACGTCGCCGACGGCGTCGACGTCGGCGCCGACGCGGGCCAGCAGGTCCCCGCGGCGCAGCCGCAGCGTCGCCTCGGGCCGGCCCGCCGCCAGCCGCTCGTACAGCGCGGTGCGCAGGGTGGCCATGCCTCGTAGGGCGACGTCGTGCGACACCAGCCGGTCCACGTAGCGCAGCACCCCGCGGCCGATGCCGAAGGCCCGCACCGCGACCGTCGCCACCGACAGGGACAGCACGGGCGGTAGCTGCGAGGCCCGCGCGATCAGCCACGCGGAGACGGCCGCGAGGGCCACCGCGCAGCCCAGCGCGAGCGTGCCGAGCAGCACGGCCAGAGCGACGCGGCGCGGGTCGACGTCGAGCAGCCGGACGGCCCGGCGCAGCGTGCCCCGCGGTGCGGGGTCGAGCTGCGCGGGCGGTCCGGGGCGCGCCCCGGCCACGCCGGCAGCGAGGTCCAGGGCGGCGGTCACGGCGTCACCCCGACCGGGGCGGCGACCTCGACCACCTGGTCCGCGCACCCCAGCAGCGACGGCCGGTGTGCGACGAGCAGCACGGTCCGGCCGTCGGCGCGCAGCGCGGCGACGGTGTCCAGCACCACCTGCTCACCGGCGGCGTCCAGGTGGGCGGTGGGCTCGTCCAGCACGACGAGCGGTGCGGGGGACAGCAGCGCGCCCGTCAGGGCCAGCCGCTGGCGCTGCCCGACGCTCAGCCCGACGCCCCCGGCACCGAGCACGGTGTCCCAGCCGGCCGGCAGGCCGGCCACCACGTCGTCCATCCCGGTCAGCGCGGCCGCGCGGGCCAGTGCGTCGTCGTCGGGCCGACCGACCAGGTCGCGCAGCGCGCCGGGCTCGAGCACCGGCCGCTGCGGCAGCCACACGCACTGTGGCCAGTAGGTCGCCGGGTCGATCTCGGCGAGCGGGATGCCGACGCCGTCCGGTCCGACGATCTGCGCCGAGCCCTCGTCGGGTGCCAGCACCGCGAGCAGCACCTCCACGGTGGTCGTCTTCCCGGCGCCGCTCGGGCCCGCCAGCGCGGTCACCCGGCCCGGCGACAGGTCGAGGTCCAGCGTGTGCGGGGTGAGGCCACCGGCGGTGCGCACGCCGACCCCACGCAGCTGCACGGTCGCCGTGCGCAGATCGGGGCAGGTCCGGGTGCCGCGGGCCGGCACCGGCGCTTCGATCACCGCGAACGCCGCGTCGGCGGCCGCCACGCCGTCGGTGGAGGCGTGGTACTGCGCTCCCACCTGCCGCAGCGGCCAGTACACCTCGGGGGCCAGCATGAGGACCGCCAGCCCGGTGACCAGGTCGAGCCCACCGCCGACCAGCCGCAGCCCGATCGAGACCGCCACCAGCGCGACCGACAGGGTGGTGAGCAGCTCGAGCACCATGCCGGACAGGAAGGCCACCCGCAGCGTGTCCATGGTCGCGCGGCGGTGCGCGTCGCCCAGGGCCTGCACCCGCGCGGCCGGTCCGCGCTGGCGGCCGAACGCGCGCAGCGTGGGCAGCCCGGCCAGCAGGTCGAGCACCTGGGCGCCCAGGCGTTGCATGGTCGCCAGCCCGCGCTCGGAGCGACCGGCCGTCATCTGGCCGATGAGCACCATGAAGATCGGCACCAGCGGCAGCGTGCCCACGACGATGGCGGCCGACACCCAGTCCAACCGCAGCACGACGAGGATGGTCGCCGGTGTCAGCGTCGCGGACAGCACCAGCTGCGGCAGGTAGCGGACGAAGTACGGCTCGAGGGAGTCCAGGCCGCGGGTGGCCAG
>Ga0302261_1000389_pt1 | contig 11558 bp, 4 predicted proteins | sample II_Fen_E2_4_FD_194561 | JGI IMG/M metagenome (GOLD analysis project Ga0302261, IMG submission 194561) | Peat permafrost microbial communities from Stordalen Mire near Abisko, Sweden - II_Fen_E2_4 | ecosystem: Environmental > Terrestrial > Soil > Wetlands > Permafrost | place: Sweden: Abisko... | reverse complement strand
CGCCGCATCAAAGACCAACGCCTCATCCGCCAGCGTCGTGGTGTTCCCCTTCGCGTCATAGACGAGGCTCGACGCGCTCAGGCTCGTCGCGCTCACCGGCGACGCACCCGCCGCCGCGCTGCCCACCGACGTCCCCGTCAGCCGATCCGCCCAGTCGTAGCAGTACGCGGCTGAGAACGTTCCCGCGGCGGCCACGTCCGTCACCGACGTCCGGTTCCCATCCGCACCCGCACGGGCGTTCACCCCGCACCCGCCTTTACTGGTGAACCCGTACGACAGCGTGTGACCCGGGATCAGAGCCTTGGTCAACCGACCCGCACCGTCATAGGTGTAGGACGACGAGGACGCCGCCCCACCATCAGTCACCGTGTCGCTCAGCACCCGACCCGCCTGCGAACGCACCACCCGATCCGAGACCGTCCCCGCCGGCAACGACCATGTCAGGCTCGATGTCGCACCGCTGGTGTCCTTCCCGATCACCAGGCTGCTGCCGTTGCCGCCACTGCCCGCGCCAGCCGGATACGACACCCCGGTCAGATCCGCACCCGTGTACGTCAACGCCGCGACCGTCGCGCCGCCGTCCAGCACCGAGACCACTCGCGAGTCCGCGTCGAAGGTGTTCGACGTGGTGTAGCTGGCCGTCCCGTCGCTGGTCGTCGAACTGGCGGCCCGCCCCGCGCCGTCGTAACTCGAGGTCGTGACGATCCCCCACACGTCCGTGTACGAGACCGTCCGGCCCAACAGATCCACCACCGTCGTGATCGTGCCGCCGTTCGGTGAACCCACCACCGACCCATCCGAGACCGACGTCGTCAACCCATCCGCGGAGTACCTGTACGTGACGGTCCGCGCCGCCAGCGTCCCCGCCGCGGGGTAGGTCACCGACGTCGCCCGACCACGCTCATCGAGCGAGGTGCAGGTCCAGCCGGAGTCGCCGGACTTCTTGGACCCGATCGCCCTGCCCCACTGGTCGTAGACGAAGCTCGTGGTCACCGCTGTGCCGACCGCAGGCGCCGGATCGGTCGTCGACTTGAGCAGTCCCACCGGCAAGGCACCCGCCGGTGCCGAGCACGCCACCGGCTGAGCCTCGCCGGCGCCGTAGTAGGCGTAGGTGGTGCCATGCGCCGCATCGGTCAACCCGGCCGCGGTCGCCGCCGGCAACCAGGTGCCGGTCCGACGGTTGTAGCCGCCGGCCGCACTCTCGTAGGCCGTGGTGGTGGTCAGCGCCAACCCGGTGGGGTCCACCGTCGTCGTGGTCGCCTGGCCCAGCCACGGCCGCGTGCCGAAGCCGGTCCTCGTGGTCTGGGACGGCACCTGCGCCGAGCTGACCGCCGGCGTGCCGGCCGGGACGGTAGCAGGTGCGGCGTCGTCCGTCGTGGTCGAGGTCACCAATCCGTAGTCCGGGTCGAGCACACTGTTTGGCACCGTTCCGGACGTGACGCCCGGACCGGACCACGTCAGGGTGAACGAGCCGGGGCCGCCACCGTAGTTGGAGTACTCGACCCGGATCCGCGCTGGGCCGGCCGCGGCACGCACGACCGTTCCGGACCCGGTCGCGCCACCGGCAGCCGTGACCACCGGCACATCGTCGACCCACACGCCCAGCGAGTCATCGATGCCCGAGCCGGTGAACGTGTATGTGCCTGCGGCAGGGAACGTGATCATGCCCGTGAGCCGAGCAGACCACATCGCCGCCGTCACGGACGTGTCCGGGAACACTCCCGCCGCCCACGACCCGGCCAGTCCAGTGCCTCCGAGCGCCAGCGAGAACCCGGCTGGCGGGCCGGCGAACGACCCGTTGTTGTAGTAGGCGACATTCAGGCCGCTCAGGCCCTGGTCGTAGGCCGTTGAGGCGTGCGCCGGGACGATCGGGCAGGACGCCAGGGGGCGGCGGTCGGTGCCGAAGCACGCGAGCGGGGCCGGGCCGTAGGTGTCCGTCACCCGGTCGCGGGCGTCGTAGATCGTCGTGCTCATCAGACCCGACGCGTCCGTCGACGACAAGACCAGATCCTTGACCGGGTCCCACACCTGCGAAACGGTCAGCCCCGACGCGCTGGCATCGGTGAGCTGGCGAAGCGTGCGGTCGAACGTCACGGTGCGCGCATGCCCCGCGATCCCAGTCCGGTCCACGACGGTCGTCCCGTTCGCCGAGCCACTCGCCGGCGAATACGTGAACGACGTCGCCTGCCGACCCGCCGCGCTGACCCCGTCCGCGGCCGGCAAGGTCACCGACGACACCTTCCTCGTCGTCCCCGAGGTGGCGTAGGCGATCTGCAGCAGGTTCACGTCCGACGACACCCGCGACGTGTCCGCCGCCAGCCAGTCGTTCTCCGCCGGCGTGCGCACGCCGGTCAGTTCGCCCGTGGCGGCGTACTGGAAGTCGGTCACGACGGCGCCGGGATCGACGATCCGCACCAGCCGGGCCGAGGCGTCGTAGTACAGGTACGACGACGACCCCACCCCGGTGCCGGACGACGACGGGTAGACGATGCGGCAGATGTCACCGGCCGGGGCCGCGGTCGCGGCCGGGCACGCCGTCCCGGTCTCCCCCGCCGGCGCCGCGTCGCCCGCGTAATAGAACCGCACCGCCCGGCCGGAGGCCCGGTCGGTCACCGAGTCCAGCTGGCCGGTCCCGGCCCGGTACGCCTGCCTCGGGGTCGCGGGATTCTTCGCATCTGCCGGAGGTGTCGCCGACTCCAGGCGCCCGTTGGTGCCGAACACGTACACCGTGCCGTCGGATTCCGTCAGGTTCACCTGCCCAGCCGTCGACAGGCTCAGCACCCCATATTCGCCCGAGGGCGGGGTGTACCCCCCGGTCGAGGCCTTCGTGTAGGTGTGCGCCGTGCCCGTCTCGTCCGTGACGACGACGGAGCCAGCGTCAATTGAGGCGGACACATACGTCGATGAATCGCCGGCCAACGCGCTCGACGCGGACCAACCGGCGGGCAGTGTCTCGAACGTCGGTGTCAACCAATCCGAGGGGACCACGATCCCGTTCGGATAGCCCGGCCCCTTGACCCACAGCTGGAACGTCGACGACCCGGTGTTCTCGTAAGCATCGACCTGGATCGCCGTCCGCGTCGCGCTGCTCAGCGCCGCGGCCGTGCCCCAGTTCGGGCCGCCCGCCTGGTCCGACCAGCGATCGACGACGATCGTCGAGCCGACCTTCACCCGGGCGCCGTCGTCCTGCACGACGCCAAACGTCCACGAACCATCCGTGGGCACCGTCACGAACCCAGACCAGCGCACGGCGAACTGGTCGACGGGCACGGCCGGCGACGGTGAACCGGCGCCCCAGTTGAAGTTGAGGGACGGATCGATCCGGGTGGTCAGCGGCTCACCCGTGAACGCGAACGCTGACGGTGTAGCCCCAGCCGCGTAGTAGCGCCCCAGCAGGCCCCTGGTCCGGCTGGCCTGGGAGTTGTAGGAGAAGGACAGCCCCATCGGGCCGCCGACCGTGGCCACCGTCGGCGAGGAGAACCGCAAGCCCGCGTTCCCGTTCGCCAAGTTGACCGTCACGGGGCCCACCTGCTCAACCGGGGACGGCCCCGACTCCGCCAGCCGCCGGTTGACTGCGAACCTGCCGGTCCACGGCTGGCGCCCCTCGCCCAGCGGGTCCTTGGTGAGGATCGTGTAGGTGTATGTGCCGCCGTCCGTCAGTGAGCCCTCCGGGGCCGTCCAGGTGGTGCCGCTCTGCCAGCCCGACGACAGAACCGTCCCGGTCGCGCCGTCCGCCCCGCTGGCCATCCGCACGAGGTACTGCACCGCGCCGTCGGCATCGGGGGTCACGGCGGACCACGCGACGGTGGGCTGCGTCGAGGCGACGGTCGCGGTCCCGGCAACGGGCATGGCTGCGCCGCCGAAGGTCACGCTCGACTGATCCACCTTGGGCACGGTGTTTGTCGTGAACGACCTCGCTCCGGTCACCCGCATCGTGCTGATGCCGTTGACCCCGTGAAACGAGTTGTAGACGTACGCCTTCCAGTAGTACGTGACGCCCTCGGTGAGGACGTTCACCGGCACGGTGACACTGTCCTGGCTGATCCAGCCCGACTCCCAGACCTTGCTGGCATCGACGTCCGGGGTCGTCCCCACGCGGAAGTAGCGCTGGTACCAGGAGGAGCCACCCGGGTCGGAGAACGTCCCGGAGAGTGTCGGCGCCGCGGACGTGCGGGCGCCGTCGGCGGGGGCGGACTGCGAGACGGTGGGGAACTGCGCCGTCGTCACGACGAGCGTCGTCTCCACCTTCTTGTAGGTGTAGACCTTGGCGACCTCGTTCCCCGACAGGTACACATAGCTGCCGTTGGTCCCGGCTGCCGTCCACGACGCGAACTGCTGAGCCAATGCGTCGGTGTCGAAGACCCCGCTGGTGCTGATGTACGCGTTACCGAGGTTCGAGCCTTGGCAGTCGTAGGCGAACGCCTTCGCCCAGCCGGTCTGCGCGATGTAGTTGTTCGCCGTGCCCGACGCCACACCGACGTACTCATAGGCGTCGAGCACCTGGCTCGCCGCGTACTGCGCGTAGTCGAAGGTGAAGACGGAGCGCCAGTACGACTTCCCGGTGTCATTCGGATTGCCGATGCGCCCGTACCCGTCGTGGATGACCGTCCCGTCCGACTTGTAGGCGTAGACGTTCGCGTGTCCCGTCGACTGAACCGTCGGGTCAACCGAGACCGGGTAGACCCGCGCGGGATCCCGCAACCAAACGAGGTCGGGAGTCACCGAGAGGATCCAGCCGCTGCCGTCCCTTGCGATAGTCATCGGCGCGTTCACCGTCGCCGGCTCCCGCACGCCGTCTTGGCCGGAGGAGTCCACCATCACTGCCGGGGGGATCGTCATAGCCACCGCGCCTGAGGCGGTCGACACCAGGTCGATCGATCCCGACTCGCCCTGCTGGACCGTGAACCCCGACCCCGAGATCCGCCACCGGTAGGTGACCGCCTTGGCCGGCGGCGCCGCCAGCACCACGGACTCCTTGACCGAACCTGGCGTCACCTCGTACTTCAGGTTCACCCCCGTCAGCACGTCCTGGTACTCCGCCACCGACCCGCGCCGGCTCAGCTTTGATGAACGCGCTCCGACCAACGAGATCTTCACCTGGGCGCCGGCACGGCTGACCTGCAACAGTTGCCCGGAGTCGCTGGATGGAGCGAACTGCGGCGACAAGGGATGGCGGTTGACCCGGCCACCGCCGACGCCGGCGGCCGCGACCGTCGTCGACGCGTCGAGCCACGCACCGGCGGACGAGTCCCAGACCCGCTCGGCCTGCGTGGACAGCACCGTCGAGTAGGTGCCGTCCAGGTTGCGGTACACGGTCGACGACTCGTCCCGGGACACCAGCGTCGATGTCGCCGCATCAAACCCGGAGACCGAGGACACAGGCACCTTCGTCGAGGGCCCCGCGGACGGCGCCGGGGCCGGGGCTGGTACCTGCGCCTGCCCCGTGCTCGCAGACTCGGGTCGCGTCGACAGGGCTGGCGACACGAGCGGCGGAACCTGATCGGGAGACGTCGAACGCGTCGCCGAGCCCGACGATGCCGACGGTACCGACGGCAACGAGGGCTCGACGGCCGCGACTGGCTCGCCGACCGTCACCACAAGTATCAGAGACACCGCGCCGGCCGTCAGGCCCGCCCAGCGACGACGACGCAACCCCGTCACGACGCGACCGCGCACGGCCACCGCCCCCCGCCTGGCCCACCGGCCGCTCAGCGCGCCCACACCGGCGCCCCTGCGCCGGCCCACGACGGGTCACGGCGCAGCGGCAACCTAGCGTCTCGTCACACACCGGTGGGAAGAAAGTCGTCAGATCCACCCGATCGGGCGAAATCGCACGAAAGCCTGGCTGACCAGCAGGGATGCAGTCCGTGAGTTGGACAGATGCCCATCTTGGTCACAGCGTGGAGTCACCAGTCCTGGGCCAATCGGGGTGCGTCGCGGTGAAGCGCGGTCGCCAGCGAGGCTCAGCGGGCGTCCGGGTCCGGCTCGTGCACGCCGAAGGTGTTGCCCTCGGTGTCCTGGAAGTAGCCCTGCCAGGCCACGCCCATCAGCGCCGCCTTGGGCAGCGCCACCACTCCCCCGGCCGCGAGGATCAACTCGGCGACCGCGTCGAAGTCGTCCACCTGCACCGTGCACACGTAGGCATTCGTGCCCTGCTCGGGGGGCGGGACCGCGGCGGGGCGCTGCAGCAGGCCGCCGTTGATGCCCGGCTCGTCGTCCGGGCCGGTGATGATGCCCCAGTAGACGGTGCCAACGGCCGGGCCGTAGTCGTCGAACCGCCAACCGAACACGCGGCCGTAGAAGGCCTTCGCGCGCTCGACGTCGTCGGCCTGGATCTCGAAGTGCACCACGCGGGCCATGTCGCTCCCCGTTCGCCGGTCGATGGCTCGCAACCAGCGTGCCAGGAGCCCGTCCAGGCCGCCCGTCAGATGACCTCACGCCGGGTCAGCCAGCGGAACGCGGCGAAGCTCGGCGGCAGGGGCAGCCAGAACGTCGCCAGCCGGTAGAGGACGACGGTGGCCAGCGCGACCGCCGGCGCCACCCCGACCCCCGTCAGCGCGGCGAGTAGCACTGCCTCCACCGCGCCGAGCCCGCCCGGCGTCGGCGCCGCCGAGGCCAGCGCACCCACCGACAGGTACAGCAGCGCGACGACGACGAACGACGCCCCGCCCCCGAACGCCTGCAGCGAGCAGTACAGGCACACCGCGTAGCCCAGCGGCACCAGAGCCACGCCGCCGAACAGCGCCGTCATCTTCGCCGGGCTCGCGGCGACGGACGACATCGCGGACAGGGCCTCGCGCAACGCCGGCCGCACGGTGACCCGCCACCAGCGGCGCACGGCCGGCAGTGCGACGAGCAGCCCGAGCACGCCGAGCACCCCGCCCGCCACGGCCAGCACCGTGCCGATCGGCGGCAGCGCCGCCCACGGCCCGTTCAGCGCACCCGTCGCCGCCGCCCAGATGGCGAACGAGGCGAGCAGCAGGATGTGCATGACGAACATCGCGGTCTCCTTGGCCGCACTGGCCGAGACGGACACCGGCATGGAGTAGCCGCGCTGCCGCAGGAACCGCACGTTGAGGCCCACTTGCCCGATCGCGCCCGGCGCCACCAGGGAGACCGAGCTGCTGGACAGCGAGACGAGCAGCGCCTGCCCCAGCGGCACCCGGCCCGGCGTACCGCCCGTCAGACCGATCGCGGCACCGAGATAGGTCACCACGGAGGCCACGACGACCGCCGGCAGCCAGCGCCAGTTGGCCGTGCGCACCGTCTCGAGCATCGTCGGCACGTCGGACAGCTGCGGCAGCAGCAGGTACATCGCCAGCGCCAGCGTCGCGCCGATCACCAGCGTGCGCGGCCGCACGCGCTCCACCTGGGCGAACACCGGCTCGCTCACGCCGGTGACCCGGCACACCTCGGCGACGAGCTCATCCAGTCCGCCGGACGCCTTGACCGCCGCCCGCGTGGTGCGCGTCAACGAGGCGGGCACCAGCCGGGCCAGCGCCCCGGCCAGCACGGCGCCGGGCAGCACATCCGTCGCCGCCGCCACGGCGGCCTGCGGCCCGACCCGGGCGCTGGTGCCGGCGAGCAGCTCGACCACGTCGCCCTCGAGCACGGCGTCCGACGCCGCCGCCTCGCCGAAGGCGACGTCGCGGACCCAGACCGCCCCGGCACCGTCGACGAGCAGCTGGGACAGCTGCAGGTCGCGGTGCGCGATGCCGGCGCGGCGCAGCGCGGCGACCTGCCGCCACGCGTCGGCCAGCACCTCCCGCGTCAGCTCGTCGTCGGACAGGTCGGCGAGCGGCCGACCCGGCACGTGCTCCACGACGAGCAGGAACTCCTCGTCGTGGATCGGTTGCACGGCCTTGAGGACGGGTGTGCGCACCCCGGAGCTGGCTGCGAGGAGCGACATCATCGCCTGCACCGTGGCGGCCTGCCGCGGCGAGGAGTACGACTGCTCGTCGCCGTCCTCCTTCAGCCGCAGCCACCGGTAGCGCCGCTGGAACATGTCGGTGCGCTGCTCGCGCTCGCCGATGGTGCGGCCGGCCAGCACGGTGCCGTCCGCCGTCGTCACGCGCAGCGGCCAGTCCGGCCACGTCGGGTCCTCCAGCGCGCCCACGCTGGTGACGACGATGTCCGCGCGGGCCAGGGCGCGCGACACCTCGCGCGGTCCCGCAGCCTCGAGCCGCCGGCCGAAGCCCACGAGCACCGCGGACCCGACCATCACGCCGAGCGCGAGCGCCACCACCAGGTCGAGCGGTGTGCTGCTGGAGGTCACCACCTGCGTGGCGACCAGGAGCCCGACCGTCACCCAGAGGGCGCGCGTCCAGCGCCGGGTCAGCTCGGTGCCGATGACGACGGCGCCCGCGGTGAATCCGGCGACGGCGCCGCCGACCGGCAGCCGCAGGCCGCCGGGGACCTCGAGCACCTGGTTGTCGCCGAGCAGCGCGCCGCCCAGCGCGGGCGCCAGGTAGCCGAGTGCGGCGAAGACGCCCGCGGCCACCACCGACGCGAGCAGGGCCAGCAGCGTCAGCCGCATCCGCCGCCGCACCAGCAGGGCCACCGGCGCCCCGACCACCACCAGCAGGAAGGCGGTCTGCGACATCACGGCGAGCAGCGAGATGACCACGGCCGGCACGTTCGACGCGAGGCGCGTCAGGTCCTCGGCCACCCCGCGCGCGGTCTCGTGCGCCAGCACGCTGGCGGCCAGCGCGGCGACCAGCACGATCGCGGCGACGACGAGGCGCGACGCGTCGACGGACGAGCGCCCCATGGTGCGCACGGGGGCGGCCACCGGCACGGCGCCGGCAGTCTGGTCCCCCGCTGACGGCGACGTCATGGGACGGTCAGGCGCCGACCAGGTGCTGGGCCAGGTAGCCGGCGACCTGGTCGAGCGCCACGCGCTCCTGCGCCATCGAGTCCCGGTGCCGCACGGTGACCGCCTGGTCGTCGAGCGTGTCGAAGTCGACGGTGATGCAGAACGGGGTGCCGATCTCGTCCTGCCGGCGGTACCGGCGCCCGATCGCGCCCGCGTCGTCGAAGTCGACGTTCCAGGACCGGCGCAGCTCGGTCGCCAGGTCGCGCGCCTTGGGCGAGAGCGACTCGTTGCGCGACAGCGGCAGCACCGCGGCCTTCACCGGCGACAGGCGAGGGTCGAGCCGCAGCACGGTGCGCACGTCGACGCCGCCCTTGGTGTTCGGCGCCTCGTCCTCCGCGTACGCCTCGACGAGGAACGCCATCAGCGACCGGGTCAGGCCCGCCGCCGGCTCGATGACGTAGGGCACGTACTTCTCGTTGGTCACCGGGTCGCGGTAGGACAGGTCCTGGCCGGAGTGCTCGGAGTGGGTGGACAGGTCGAAGTCCGTGCGGTTGGCGATGCCCTCGAGCTCGCCCCACTCGCTGCCGGTGAAGCCGAACCGGTACTCGATGTCCACCGTGCGCTTGGAGTAGTGGGACAGCTTCTCCTGCGGGTGCTCGTAGTGCCGCAGGTTCTCCCGCGCGATCCCCAGGTCGGTGTACCAGGCGGTGCGGGTGTCGATCCAGTACTGGTGCCAGTCCTCGTCGGTGCCCGGCACGACGAAGAACTCCATCTCCATCTGCTCGAACTCGCGGGTGCGGAAGATGAAGTTGCCCGGGGTGATCTCGTTGCGGAACGACTTGCCGATCTGCCCGATGCCGAACGGCGGCTTCATCCGCGCGGCCTTCTGCACGTTGAGGAAGTTGACGAAGATGCCCTGCGCGGTCTCCGGGCGCAGGTAGTGCAGCCCGGACTCGTCCTCGACCGGGCCGAGGTACGTCTTGAGCATCATGTTGAAGTCGCGCGGCTCGGTCCACTGCCCGCGGGTGCCGCACGCGGGGCACGGCACGCCCGCCAGGCCGCCCTCGGGGGCGTGGCCCTTGCGCTCGGTGAACTCCTCGACCAGCTGGTCCTCACGGAACCGCTTGTGGCAGGACAGGCACTCGGTGAGGGGGTCGCTGAACACCCCGACGTGGCCCGACGCCACCCACACCTGCCGCGGCAGGATCACCGCGGAGTCCAGGCCGACGATGTCGTCGCGGCTGGTGACCATGGTCCGCCACCACTGCCGCTTGATGTTCTCCTTGAGCTCGACGCCCAGTGGTCCGTAGTCCCACGCGGACCTCGTCCCGCCGTAGATCTCCCCGCTGGGGAAGACGAACCCGCGCCGCTTGGCGAGGGAGATGACGGAGTCGAGACGGGAAGGCGCGGCCACGGGGGTCTCCTGGGTCTGGGGCTCTCCGCGGCTGGGTGCCGCGGGACAACCGGCTCAGGCTACCGGGCGGTGGCGGGCGGTCGTCGTCCAGGGGGTGTCCCTGACCTGGCGGATAAGATCGATCCGTGACCGATGTGGCCCAGGCGTACGGACTCGGCGGCCAGCCGCTGCTCGTCGTACTGGTGGCGCTGTTCGCGATCGTCCTGCTCCGCTCGCACGCCACGTACTGGGCCGGCCGCGCCGTCACGCGGGGCGCCCGGCTCGGCACCGAGAAGATCGCCGGGCCACGGTGGTGGCAGCGCACGGTGCACCGCGTGCAGGACGTGACGTCGCGACCCGCCGCCCGGCGGGGCCTGGACCTGGTGCGCCGCTGGGGGGCCCTTGCCGTGGTGCTGGCCTACGTGACGGTGGGCGTGCAGACCGTCGTGTTCGCCGGATCGGGCCTGCTGCGGATGCCGTACCTGCGGTTCACCCTCGCCTCGCTGCCCGGGGCCGCAGCGTGGGCGCTGATCTGGGCCACCGTCGGCCTCGGGGCGGTGTACGGCGCCGTGGCGCTCGCCGCCGCGTCGCCGTGGGTGCTCGCCGGCGTCGCCGCACTGGTCGCCCTCGTCGTCGCGCTCGTCCTGCTGCGTCGTCGGGCCACCGCACGGGACGACGAGGCCGGCGGGGCGTCCACCGTCGCGTGAGGCGCTCCCGCGCCGGCCGCGGGAGCGGTCAGGAACCGTCGGGGCGGTCGACCGCGGCGCCGTAGCGGCGGTCCCGGCGGGCGTAGGTCTCGACGGCCCGCCACAGGTGCCGGCGGTCGACGTCCGGCCAGGGCTCGTCGAGGAACACCAGCTCGGCGTACGCCGCCTGCCAGATCATGAAGTTGCTGGTCCGCTGCTCGCCCGACGAGCGGACGAACAGGTCGACGTCCGGCAGGTCGGGCTCGTCGAGATGGCGCTGCACCGTGCGCTCGGTGACCTTCTCCGGGTCCAGGCGACCGGCAGCCACCTCCCGCGCGATGGCGCGGGCGGCGTCGGCGATCTCGGCGCGGCCGCCGTAGTTGACGCACATCGTCAGCGTGCACACGGAGTTCTCGCGGGTCTGCTGCTCGGCCCGCTCCAGCTCGGCGATCACCGACCGCCACAACCGGGGACGGCGCCCCGCCCAGCGCACCCGCACGCCCCAGGAGTCCATCAGGTCGCGGCGGCGGTGCAGCACGTCGCGGTTGAAGCCCATGAGGAACCGCACCTCGTCGGGCGAGCGCTTCCAGTTCTCGGTGGAGAAGGCGTACGCCGACACGTGGCGGACGCCGACCTCGATCGCGCCGGCGACGACGTCCAGCAG
>Ga0302261_1000363_pt1 | contig 12020 bp, 8 predicted proteins | sample II_Fen_E2_4_FD_194561 | JGI IMG/M metagenome (GOLD analysis project Ga0302261, IMG submission 194561) | Peat permafrost microbial communities from Stordalen Mire near Abisko, Sweden - II_Fen_E2_4 | ecosystem: Environmental > Terrestrial > Soil > Wetlands > Permafrost | place: Sweden: Abisko... | reverse complement strand
CTATAAATATACTTATTTAACAACCACACGAGGATGGTATTCAAATAATTGTTGATTTTTGCGGAGCTGCTGCACTTCGAGGTTTGGTATCACTTCGCCACTCCAGTTGGCCCCCCACATGTTGAAAGGCTCACCCTCAGGCACAACATAAGTGAAGTTTTCGACATTAAGCGGCACTGGTTCGAAAATGAGAACCATAGCGAAATAGTCGCCGGGATAGCCTTCGAGCCAGAAAATACGGTCGTTCGGGTAACCCATCACGCCTTTACATTTGTACTGATGACCTTGCTGGTCTAGAAGTATGGTGTTTCCACCACGCCCGTGGTACTCACGAATCCAGTTCTGCTCAGTAGCAATGGCCAGATAAGTGGCATCAGCTGTACGCCATAGAGCCATCGTCTTCTCTTTTACCGGCTTAATGAGGTGGGGATCGTTATAGACAGCCCACGACTCATATTTGTCCTTGTTATAGCGTAGGGAGTCCTTCACCATGTGAGCCATGTGGAACTGTGGCACTTGGTCATAGGCCGTCGTATTTTCTCCGTCTGGCATAATGGCAATTTGTTTCACGTCGCTTCCACGCATGAGCCAGTTGGGAACTCCGTAGATGGCCAAATCCTTGGCGGTATCAGGCAGACGAGGAAATATGATTTGCAGATCGAGCAAAGTACCCTTCTTACCTTTCACACCGAACACCTTGTCATAACAGCACTCAGGGAAAGTGCTTCTGGCTTGATAGATAGTGCCAGTAGCCTTGTCGAGTATAGTGCTCTCAGCGTTTCCAAGCCATAGGTTCTCCACTATGTCTGCCTTCATTAGGAAATAGCAGTGAAGCACGCTGTTGTCACCTTCATCCGTCAACTTCCAACTTATTGGCGCATAGTTTTCTCCTTTCATAGCCGCTTTGGCGATGATAATGGATTTCATGTCCTTTTCAATGGGCACATTGTCAATAATGCCGATATTCTCATGCCAAGTATTATTTTCCGTACTAGGCCATTCAATAGTCTGTAGTTTCGTTTTCTTGTCAACAGTGGGCTCCGGCGAGGGGTACATGAAGACAGGGCTGATGGCTCTTACTCTAACATCTTTCTGCTCTTGTGCCTGCGTGGCAATGCTTGTGAGAGCCAGAAGGCTCATTATAAAAACTTTTTTCATACTTTTGCTGTTTTTTAATTAATACTTGTATGTGTAAGTTTATCGCGATATTCTTTAAAACATTCTGATGATACCTCTGTGTTGATGGGCGAGTGGGTGCTGTAGAGCAGTATCTTGCCATTTACCCGCTCGGCTATCCAGAGATACTTCAGTCCAAGGTGCAGATCCTTCAGACAGAAGAAGAACTGTTGGTGCGAATAGTTGAGTAGGTAGCCCGGTGTCTTATCGTTGTACCAACATGCTGCCTGAAGCAATCTACCGAAGAGGTTCAGTTCCTCGAATAAATAGGCCATTGATATTACCGTCGTATCTTTCTTACCGGATGTACAGTCAAGTTCCTCACCCTTTACATTATTATAATTGGCCATCTTCGCTATGAAATCTTCCATGCGACGGGGAGCCTGATAATTTTCACCGATATTAGAGGCGTAATGTACATACTCATTAAGAACTCTCGGACTACTCTCGATTGCATAAGAGTCATTTGATTTTATTTCGGAGGTGGGCGCCTGAGCAACCTTATTAGGCCTTTCAGCTTTGATTGGAGCTGCTGTTTCTGCATTCTGAGCAAGTTCTTGCCGAGGTTCCTCTGTTTGCCGTTCAACCAGAGTCTTTGGAGCATCCTCCATCTTTTCTGAAACAACTGCTACTGCTTGCGTCGTAGTATCTTGCTTCGGCCAGAAGGTCAGTGTAAGAAGAATAAGAGCCACGGCGGCAACTGAGAGCCACGGCCACAACGGCGTGTGCTTGCTGCTTCTGGAAGCCATTGGCTTCTGTGGAGCTCCATACTTTCTTCGCAGCGCTTCGCGCAGTGCTTTATCCTCGTATTTCATAATGCTACATTTTTTTAATTATAAGATAAAGTTTCTTCTTGATGCGGTGTAGGCGTGTCACTGCAGTGCCATACTCTATGTCGAGCATCTGAGCAATTTCCTTCATCGGGCGATCTTCCAGATAGAACTCTGTGATAACGGTGCGGTCCTGAGGTGGCAACATATCAATGGCTTTCATCAATTTGTCAATTTGTTCCTCCGTATAGAGGTTCAACGATTCATCAACGTCGTTCTCTTCAACCTGAGCCATCAGCTTTTCATCATCCTCAAAGTAAACGGTTCGTGGTGGATGCTTCCTCAGATGGCTCACCACCGTCCTGTAGGCTATGCCTAGCAGCCAGGTCTGTAATGTGGCTTCACCACGATAATCCTTCAATCCATGAAAAGCCTTCAACAGAGTGTCCTGTTTGAGTTCTTCGGCCTCTTGCTTGTTCGGCTCCAGACGAAGGATGAAGCGTAGCTGTTCTTCCTCATACGGAAGAGTCAGCTGACGGAAATCTTCGTCATGTCCATGCAGGATTCTATCTATTATTCGCCTTTCTTCTTTGCTCATTGTTTTGGATTGTCTATCTATTAGTACGCAAAAATACCCAAATCATTACATTCCAAATAGAAAAAGTTAAAAATTGATTGAAAAAGATTCGTTCCGACCTTCTCAGATAGTTCAAAGGGTGTTTTACTAATAATAAAGGTTGACAGTTGACACCCATAGTTATTTTCAACTTGTCAACCTTAAAAGTTGGCAATCTCATTTTTTTTCCTACTGGATTGCTTTTTCTATATCCAGTAGGAATGTATTATAATTTTAATGGGTGTAATAAGAATAAATGGGTGCAAATTGGGTGCAAATTTGAAAGGTGTAAAAATAAAAAACCTGTAAGTTGTTGACTTACAGGTTTTTTAAATTTTGCGCTTCAAGATGGGCTTGAACCAACGACCCCCTGATTAACAGTCAGGTGCTCTAACCAACTGAGCTATTGAAGCAGTGCTTTCATTTCTGAATTGCGTGTGCAAAAGTACAAGCATTTTTTGAATTGTGCAAGTTTTTGGAGAAAAAAATTGCTTTTCTCGCTAAAATACAATAAAAAAAAGTCTAAGATGGCGGCTAGATAACATTATTCATGTACTTTTGTACCCGCATTTAATTATTTTAAAGTATGAAAAGACGTTTGCTATATCTTATTATTATGCTTGTGGCGGTATCTCCGATATCTGCACAAGACGCAAAAAGCCATAATTTTGATGTGACTAAGAACCTCGACGTGTTCAATTATATATATAAGAACTTGGATTTGATGTATGTTGACACACTCAATCCAAAGGAGGTTATCGGTACAGCAATAAAGGCGATGCTTGAGGGACTTGACCCTTATACTGTGTATTATCCCGAGAATGACGTGAAGGAACTTAAGATGATGATAACCGGAAAATATGCCGGGGTTGGTTCACTGATTCGTTATCATAAAAAGTTGCACAGGGTGGTTATAGATGAGCCTTATGAAGGTATGCCTGCTGCGGAAGCCGGACTGAAGAAGGGTGATATTATCATCAGTATTGATGATACACTGATGACAAATAAGAATACAAGTGAGGTGAGCGACCGACTGAGGGGTGACGCGGGTACAAGTTTTATACTCAAGGTTAAACGTCCGAGCACAGGAAAAGTGATGTCGTTTAAGATTACCCGCCGCACTATCAAGATGCCGGCTGTCCCATATTACGGAATGCAGAAGGATAGCATAGGATATATAAACCTTAGCAGTTTCACGGAGGATTGCTCAAAAGATGTCCGACGGGCATTTATCGACCTTAAGACGAAAGGCGCACGTGGTATAGTACTTGACCTTCGCAACAATGGAGGTGGTTCGCTGTCGGAAGCAGTGGATATCGTAAACATGTTCGTACCAAAGGGCTTGAATATTGTTTCCACTAAGGGGAAGCTGAAAAGGGCAAATTCGGATTATACCACAAGACTTGAACCCATAGATACGGTCATTCCGGTGGCAGTACTTGTGAATGATGAGACTGCTAGTGCGAGCGAGATAACCAGCGGTTCTTTGCAAGATCTTGATAGGGCTATTATAATAGGTTCGAGAACTTATGGCAAGGGACTGGTTCAGATGCCTATGGATGTGCCTTATAACGGGAATCTGAAATTGACTACAGGTAAGTATTACATCCCTAGCGGGCGTTGTATACAGGCTATCAATTATAAGCATAATGCAAACGGTGGCTATACAGAACATATTCCTGACAGTTTGACACATATTTTTTATACATCAAAGGGGCGTGAAGTGCGCGATGGCGGTGGTATCAAGCCGGATGTCGAGATGAAAGCAGATACGATGTCTAATCTTGTGTTTGGACTGACACTCAGCCCAAAAGATACGACCGAGGTGTTGCTCGATTATGAAACTGAATACTGTGCCCAACATCCCACAGTGGCAGCTCCATCTGTCTTTGATATCTCGAATTCCGATTATGAAAAGTTTAAACAGCGTGTGTTGAAGAGTGGATTCACATACGACCTGCAGAGCGAAAGTTATCTTAAGAAACTTATAGAAATAGCCAAGTTTGAAGGTTATTATGATGATGCCAAAGGCGAATTTAAGGCTTTGGAGGCTAAGTTGTCACATAATCTCTCGAAGGACCTGGATTTGTATAAGGAACAGGTCAAGCAGGTGATGGTCAATGATATATTAAGTAACTATTATTATCAGAGTGGTTCAATGGAAGCAGGTCTGCGTTACGATAAAGTAATGAAGGAGGCTTCCCGTCTGCTTAAATCCCCTAAGGAATATCATGAGATACTAAGTTTTCCTCAGGTCAAAAAGAAATAATCATGCGATAAGAAATGGTGGACTAATGCAAAAAAGTAGTTCATGTCGGACTTATTGTTTTGGAGGTAATGATGATATAGAAAGTATATATTTTCATAAATTAATGCATTTCATTTAAATAATGGTAATAAAACACCCTTTTTATTGAAATAATTAGGTAAATTCTTGTGAAAGAGAGAAAAAAATAGTAATTTTGCAGCGTTCAGTGGAATGAGGGGCTTGGAAAAGCTCCTCATTTTCATTTTTAATAACAATACAAATGATAGATAAAAACGTTGTTAAACAATTAGTTGATGAATGGTTGCAGGGCAACGATTACTTTTTGGTCGACATTGACATTAGCCAGGGCGATAAAATCGTTATAGAAATTGATCATGCCGACGGTGTATGGATTGAGGACTGCGTGAAGTTAAGTCGATTTATCGAAAGTCGTCTTAACCGTGATGAGGAAGATTATGAACTTGAAATCGGCAGTGCCGGTATCGGACAGCCATTCAAGGTGGCACAGCAGTATGTTAACCACATCGGTAAAGAGGTAGAGGTGCTCACAGAGGATGGCCGTAAGGAACGCGGAATTCTCAAGTCTGTGGAAGGCAGTGACTTCGTAGTTGCTGTAAATGAGAAGGTGAAGACCGAAGGTGTAAAACGCCCTATACTTACCAATGTCGACAAGACATTCACAATGGATAAAATAAAATATACAAAATACTTAATAAGTTTCAAGTAAAGCTATGGCAGCAAAGAAAATTGATGAGGGTCCCAGCATGTTTGAGACCTTTGCGGAGTTCAAAGAGACTAAAAACATTGACCGTACTACATTAGTCAGCGTCTTGGAAGAGAGTTTCCGCAATGTGATCGCGAAGATGTATGGCAGCGATGAGAATTTCGACGTCATCGTCAATCCAGACAAAGGAGATTTCGAGATTCACCGCAATCGTACCGTGGTCGCTGATGGTGAGGTGCAGGACGAAAATAAGGAAATATCCCTCTTGGATGCACAGAAGATAGAATCTGACTATGAGGTAGGCGAGGAAGTGAGTGAGGAGGTGAACTTTGCCAAGTTCGGTCGCCGTGCAATACTTAACTTACGCCAGACACTGGCTTCAAAAATATTGGAACTTGAGCACGACAGTCTTTACAATAAATATAAAGATCGTGTGGGACAAGTTATCAGTGGAGAAGTGTATCAGATGTGGAAACGCGAACTTTTGCTTATGGATGATGAGGGTAATGAACTGATTCTGCCAAAGGCAGAACAGATTCCTTCTGATTTTTACCATAAGGGTGAGACGGTGCGCGCGGTCATCCTGCGAGTCGACAACGAGAATAATAATCCTAAAATTATTTTGAGCCGTACCAGTCCTGTGTTCCTCGAACGCCTTCTTGAAGTTGAAGTTCCTGAGATTGCCGATGGTCTTATCACGATAAAGAGAATTGCCAGAATGCCCGGAGAACGTGCAAAAGTGGCTGTGGAGAGTTATGATGACCGCATTGACCCGGTAGGTGCTTGTGTCGGCGTGAAAGGTAGTCGTGTACATGGAATCGTGCGTGAACTTTGTAATGAAAATATAGATGTCATCAATTATACATCGAATATCAAACTCTTTATTCAGCGTTCTCTAAGCCCTGCAAAGGTGTCGAGTATCACCGTGGATGAAGAAAATCATAAAGCAGAGGTATTCCTCCAGCCGGAGGAGGTTTCTCTCGCTATCGGAAAACAGGGTATGAACATTAAACTTGCCAGCATGCTTACAGAATTTACTATCGACGTATTCCGTGAGGTAGAAGCTGCAGAGGCTGACGAGGATATCTACTTGGATGAGTTTGCAGACGAAATAGACCAGTGGGTTATCGATGCAATCAAAGCCATTGGACTTGATACGGCCAGGGCTGTTATCAAAGCTCCACGCGAGTTGTTGGTCGAAAAGGCCGACCTCGAGGAGGAGACAGTCGATAACTTATTAAGAGTATTAAAAGCAGAATTTGAGAAATAAGAAATAATAAATGAGCATCAGATTAAACAAAGCATTACGAGAATTAAACGTAGGGGTTCAGACGGCAGTGGACTTCCTGCAAAAGAAGAGTCTTGGGGAAGTCAAGGCTGATCCGAATACCAAAATCAGTGATGAACAATATGGCGCACTTGTCAGTGAGTTCAAAGGTGACAAGGATTTGAGAAATCAGGCGGAAAAACTTATCCATGTTCATACTAAGGACAAAAAGTCTGAACGTGCTAAGTCAGAAACGAGCGCAGAGTCTCTTCTTCAGAGTAATCGTTCAACATTCAAACCTATAGGAAAAATAGATTTGGATAGCATCGGGAAATCTCCCGCTGCTAAGATATCTGCTGCCTCAGAAGCTACAAATGTAAACGAAAATAAGGTGCATCCTGCCGTCGTTAGTGCGCCAGAACAAAAGAATCCTGCCGTTGTTGAGGTCGAAAAACCTGTACAGAACGAGGCTCCTAAAGCAACTGCTCCTGTTGTCAGTCAGCAGCAAAAAGAGGAACAGCCGAAATCTGTGCAACCAAAGCTAGAACAGCCAAAGCCAGTTGATAATTCTAAGCCTGTACAGCAACCGGTTCAACATCAGCAGCCGACAAACACACGTCAGCAATCGATGCAAAATCAGCAACCGAAACCCCAGCAACAGTCTAGAGCAGAACAGCCTAAGCCTGTACAAAAATTGGCACAGCAGCCACAACAGCAACCACGTTCTCAACAATCGCATCCGCAGTATCAACAGCAGTCCAGACCCGTACAACAACCGGTTCAACAGCCACTAAAATCTCAGCAGCAACCTGTTGAGAAGAAGCCTGATACTCCTGTTGCTCATGAGGAACCGCACATCTTTACGTTGAAGAGTGAGTCAAAGCCAGCTCCGAAGGTTAATGTGCTTGGTAAAATAGACCTCGATTCTATTAACCAGAGCACTCGTCCTAAGAAAAAAACCAAGGAGGAACGCCGCAAAGAACGTGAGGAGAAAACTCATCAGATTAATGTTGCTAACAGTGAACGTAAGAAGCGCGTACGTATAAATAAAGAACGCGTGGATGTGAATGCTGCCGCAAATCAGAGCGGCAACAATAACAATAATAGCAATAATAATAGCAACAACAATAATAATAATAATCGCAACCGTAATAATAATAATAATAACCGTAATAACAATAACACCAGCGGTAATAACGTAAATAATAACACCGGAAGTAATAATAATAATAACAACAGCGGTAATAACGTAAATAATAACGCGAATAGAAACCGTACTCGTCGTCGCAACCAACCAAACGTCAGACCGTTAGAGGTCAACGTGGAGGATGTTGCAAAGCAGGTAAAAGAGACTCTTGCTCGTCTGACAAGTAAAAGCCAGAATAAAAAAGGCGCTAGGTACCGTAAGGTAAAACGAGAGGCCGGGCAGGAACGCAGGGCTGAAGAACGTCAGGAGGAGAGAGCAGGGAGTAAAACTATAAAACTGACGGAGTTCGTTACTGCTAATGAACTGGCAACGATGATGAATGTGCCTGTGACAAAGGTCATCGGTACCTGTATGAGTATTGGCATCATGGTGTCAATCAATCAGCGTCTCGATGCTGAAACTATAAATATTGTTGTCGAGGAATTTGGTTTTAAAACCGAATACGTAAGTGCAGAAGTGGCTCAGGCCATAAGCGAGGATGAGGATGATGAGGAAGATTTGCGGTCACGCGCTCCTATTGTAACTGTAATGGGTCATGTGGATCACGGTAAGACTTCGTTACTCGACTATATCCGTAAGGCTAATGTTATCGCAGGTGAGGCCGGTGGTATCACACAGCATATCGGTGCGTACAACGTGAAACTTGAGAATGGCCGACATATAACATTCCTCGATACTCCTGGTCATGAAGCCTTCACGGCTATGCGTGCCCGTGGTGCTCAGGTTACCGATATCGCAATTATCATTATCGCCGCTGACGACAGCGTGATGCCTACCACTCGTGAGGCTATTGCTCACGCTCAGGCTGCTAATGTTCCTATGGTATTTGCAATCAATAAGATAGATAAACCAGGTGCTAACGCAGATAAAATTCGTGAGGACCTGTCGCACATGAATCTTCTCGTTGAGGAGTGGGGTGGTAAATATCAGTGTCAAGAGATAAGTGCTAAAAAGGGTATGGGCATTTCTGATTTGCTCGAAAAAGTATTGCTCGAAGCGGATATGCTTGACCTTAAAGCTAATCCTAACCGCAAGGCAGCTGGTTCAATAATTGAGTCTCAGCTTGATAAAGGACGAGGATTTGTTTCAACTGTGCTTGTATCCAATGGTACACTTAAAGCTGGTGACGTGGTTCTCGCAGGTACAAGCTATGGTAGGATTAAAGCAATGTTCAATGAGCGTAATCAACGCATTGAACAGGCCGGCCCGGCCGAACCTGCAATGATTCTAGGTCTTAACGGTGCTCCTCAGGCTGGTGACGCATTCCACGTTATTGAGTCTGAACAAGAGGCTAGGGATATAGCCAACAAACGTGAACAGTTACAGCGCGAGCAAGGTCTGAGAACTCAGACTCGTCTGACTCTCGATGAAATTGGTCATCGTATCGCTCTCGGTTCGTTCAAGGAACTTAATATAATTGTCAAGGGTGATGTGGATGGTTCTATAGAGGCTCTCAGCGATTCGTTCATCAAACTCTCTACTGAGAAGATTAAAGTGAACGTAATACATAAGGCTGTGGGTCAGATATCTGAGAGTGATGTATCGCTGGCTGATGCTTCGGATGCAATCATCGTTGGATTCCAGGTCCGTCCTTCATTGGCTGCTCGCCGTCAGGCTGAACAGTGCGGTGTGGACATTCGACTCTATTCTGTTATCTATGATGCTATCGAGGAGGTGAAATCCGCTATGGAAGGTATGCTTGACAAGGTGAAGAAGGAGGTTGTTACCGGTACTATCGATGTACGTGAAGTTTACCATATTACTAAGGTTGGTACTGTAGCCGGTGCATTTGTCACAGACGGTAAGGTACATCGTTCAGATAAGGCTCGACTGGTTCGCGATGGTATCGTGGTGCATTCTGGAGGAATAAATGCCCTAAAACGTTTCAAAGACGATGTTAAGGAGGTGGGAGTAAACTTCGAGTGTGGTATCAGTCTTGTTAACTTCAATGATATTCAGGCTGGTGACATTATCGAGACTTACACTGAAATAGAGGTAAAGCAGAAATTATAATAAAGAATGAATATACTTGACGGATTTATTATCGTTGTGATTGCCTGGGGCTTGTGGAAAGGCTGGAAGAGCGGTTTCTTTAATGAAGTAGCGTCTCTGATAGGTTTTGTGTTGGGTATAATCATCGCAATCCTCCTATATAGTTGGCTTGGTGACTATCTCGCACCGCATTTGGGCACTTCTCCAACGTTGGCAGCTTTTCTGGCATTCATTATATTATGGATAGCAGTGCCTGTCGGTTTAGGCGTTTTGGCCAAAATGTTTTCACACTTCGTCGAAAAAACGGCGATGGGCGGACTTAATGGTTTTCTCGGTTCATGTGTTTCGTTTGTTAAATATGCGATATTGCTCAGTTTTTTAGTTAATGTTATGGCTTTTATCCATATCATTGATGATCAGAAGCAGCGTCAGGAGTCCGTGTTGTATGCACCTACAAAGGCCTTCGTTGGATGGTCTTTTAAACATATAATGTCGAGTAACAGCAATAAGAATGATAGAACGGGGGTGAATGACAGGACGGTACGTCGTCCTTCTCATAAGTAGAAACCCCATCCATAATACAGAATAAAGGTTTTTATGAAAGGTTTATTTTATGGAAGAGAAAAATGCATTTGTAAAACAGATGGCGGAGCAGAAGTATGCCTTCGGCTTCACCACTGATGTACAGACAGAAATTATTGATAAGGGGCTTAACGAGAATGTTGTGCGCCTTATCTCCCAGAAAAAAGGGGAACCGGAATGGTTACTTGAATTTCGTCTAAGAGCGTTCCGTTACTGGCTAACGATGAAACAGCCGACGTGGGCACATGTTCATTTACCCGAAATTGACTATCAGGCAATCTCTTATTATGCCGACCCGTTGGTAAAGAATAACCAAAAGGAAAAAGAGATTGACCCTGAGCTTATTAAAACTTTCGATAAGCTGGGTATTCCTCTTGAGGAACGTCTTGCTTTGAGTGGTACTGCCGTGGATGCCATCATGGACTCAGTGAGCGTGAAGACCACTTTCAAAGATAAACTCCGTGAAAAGGGTGTCATTTTTTGTTCTATTGGGGAGGCGGTGAAGGATCATTCCGGACTTGTTCGTGAATATTTAGGTTCTGTTGTTCCTTACAAAGACAATTTTTTTGCAGCCCTTAATAGTGCTGTGTTTAGCGACGGATCGTTCGTTTATATCCCTAAGGGTGTTCGTTGTCCGATGGAATTAAGTTCTTATTTTCGTATCAATGCTCGTAACACGGGACAGTTTGAACGTACATTAATCGTTTGTGAGGATGATGCTTATGTCTCTTATCTAGAGGGATGTACAGCTCCTATGCGTGATGAGAATCAGTTGCATGCGGCTATTGTCGAGATTATTATCAAGGATAATGCCGAAGTGAAATATTCGACGGTGCAGAATTGGTATCCAGGTGATGTTAACGGTAAGGGTGGTGTTCTCAACTTGGTTACGAAACGTGGTCATCTTCGTGGTGTCAACAGTAAGTTGTCTTGGACTCAAGTGGAGACAGGTAGTGCGATTACGTGGAAATATCCTTCGTGTATACTCAGTGGGGATAATTCACAGGCCGAATTTAATTCAGTCGCAGTGACAAACAATTATCAGGAGGCAGACACCGGCACAAAGATGATTCATATAGGAAAGAACACAAAGAGCACGATAATAAGTAAAGGTATCAGTGCCGGACATAGCCAAAACTCATACCGGGGACTTGTGCGTGCGGCAGCTTCTGCTGACAATGCGCGTAACTACAGTTCTTGCGACAGCCTTCTACTAGGAAGCACTTGCGGAGCTCATACATTCCCGTATATGGATATTCATAATGATACTGCTGTGGTAGAACATGAGGCTACTACGAGCAAAATCAGTGAGGATCAGCTCTTCTATTGCAGTCAGCGTGGTATACCGACAGAACAGGCTATAGGGCTAATTGTCAACGGTTATGCAAAGGAGGTACTTAACAAACTCCCAATGGAG
>Ga0302261_1000356_pt1 | contig 12231 bp, 10 predicted proteins | sample II_Fen_E2_4_FD_194561 | JGI IMG/M metagenome (GOLD analysis project Ga0302261, IMG submission 194561) | Peat permafrost microbial communities from Stordalen Mire near Abisko, Sweden - II_Fen_E2_4 | ecosystem: Environmental > Terrestrial > Soil > Wetlands > Permafrost | place: Sweden: Abisko... | reverse complement strand
GGGAAGACGTCCTGGAGCACGGTGGGCGTCGGGCCGAACATCATCGAGGCCTCGTGGGAGGCCGTGACCGACTCCGCGATCTGGGGGCTCTACCACCTGGGGATCACGCCGCGCTGAGGCGGCGGACGAGCGTTCGCATGCGGCGGGCGTTCGGCCTAGTCTCGCCACCGTCGGGGCGGCACCGGGCGGCCCGGGCGACGGGAGGAAGGGACGCACGTGTCCGGGAACGGGCCGGTCGAGGGCGTCGCCGCGGGCGGGGGCGTCTCCGCGACCGTCGAGGGTGCCGGCGGCCGGTCGCGTGCTCCCTGGCGGGTGCTGACCGTGGCGGTCGCCCTGCTCGTCGTGCTGCTCGTCTGGCATCCCTGGGCAGGGACGCCGCAGCCGCCGCCGAGCCCCACCCCGACGCCGGTCGAGACCCCGACGCCGACCCCGACGCCGACCCCGAGCCCGAAGCGGACGCCGGTGCCGACGGCCAGCCCACCCGGTTCCGCGACGGTGTTCGACATCGCCACCGCCCAGGGTCTGTTCGTCACCGACCAGCAGCTCGTCGAGACCATCCCCGACGCCGCAGCAGGGGTGCGCCGGACCATCGGACCCGGGCAGCTCGCCTGGGGACTGCCTGCCGGAGCCAGCGTGCTGCCCGTCTCGTGCACGGTGGCACGCACGGTGGTCGAGCTGAGCCCACCTGGCGGCTACGACGCCCGGGGCTACACGACGGACACGTTGGTGTGGGTGCAGGAGGTGACGCTGCTGGCCGACCCCGCCGCGGCGCGCACCGCGTTCGCCGCGCTCGTCACCACGGTCGACCGGTGCCCCGAGTACGCGCAGGTGACGGGGCCGGACACCACGGGGACGGACACCACGGCCACGTGGACGGCCGATCCGGCGATCGAGGGACAGGGTCTGTACCCGTCGATCGTGCAACCGCTGCGCACGACGGCCGCGGCGAGGGATGCGGTGGGCTACCGCGGGCACCTGCTCGTCGGCAACGCCATCGTCACCTGGACGGTGCAGACGACGGGTGCGAGCGGCACGGACGGGCTGGGACCGGTGGACGACCTCGCCGCGATCGTGCAGGACCGCGCACTGGCGGCGGTGCGGTCGCTCGGCTGAGCGTGCCTAGAGTGTCGGCGTGCACGGTGCGTACAAGGTCCCTGGTGGCAAGCTCGTCGTCGTCGACGCGGAGGTGTCCGACGGCCGGTTGAGCGCGGTCGAGGTGACCGGCGACTTCTTCGCCGAACCGGACGAGCTGCTCACCGTCCTGACCGGCGCGCTGCGGGGGGCCGGCACCGATCTCGGGGTCGGCGCGCTGACGGCAGCGCTGGACCAGGCCGTCCGCGCCGCGGTGGCGGCCGGTGCGCTGCCCGCCGGCGCCGCGATGGTCGGTGCGTCCACCCGGGACGTCGCGGTCGCGGTACGGCGGGCCCTGGGCCGCTCGACGGGCTGGCACGACCACGTCGTGGAGCTGCTCGACACCGGGCCGCTGCCACCGGCCGTGCACGTGGCGCTGGACCAGGTGCTCGCCGAGGAGCTGGCGGCCGGTCGCCGCGGCCCCACCCTGCGGTTCTGGGAGTGGGACAGCCCGGCGGTGGTCATCGGCTCGTTCCAGTCGCTGCGCAACGAGGTGGACGCGGAGGCGGCGGCCCGGTACGGCATCCAGGTGATCCGGCGGATCTCCGGTGGCGGGGCGATGTTCATGGAGGCCGGGAACTGCATCACGTTCTCGCTGGTGGTTCCCGAGTCGTTGGTGGACGGCCTGACGTTCGAGGAGTCGTACGCCTTCCTCAACCAGTGGGTGCTGGGCGCGCTGGCGGACGTCGGCGTGCAGGCCGCTCTGTCGGGACTCAACGACATCTCGTCGCCGGCGGGCAAGATCGCCGGGTCCGCGCAGAAGCGGCTGGTCGGCGGCGCGGTGCTGCACCACGTGACGATGGCCTACGACATCGATGCCGCCAAGATGATGGAGGTGCTGCGGATCGGCCGCGAGAAGCTCTCCGACAAGGGCACCCCGAGCGCGGCGAAGCGCGTCGACCCGGTGCGCTCGCAGACCCAGCTGCCGCGCGAGGATGTCATCGCGGCGTTCGCCGCCCACTTCCGCGCGCGCTACACCACCACGGGCGGGCTGCTGCGTCCCGACGAGCTGGCACGTGCCGAGCAGCTGCGCACCGAGAAGTTCGAGAACCCGCAGTGGACGGCGCGGCTGCCCTGACCGGACCCGGCGCACCCGGACCCTGACGCGCGTCGGGGGCGGACCAGGGACGGGACCGGGGTCTTCCCCGATCCGCCCGGCCGCACCCTCGCGCCAGGATGCCGCTATGAGCACGACCTGCACCCTGCCCGCCCCGCTCGCGGCGCTCGCCCCCCTTGCGGCGCTCGCCCCCCTCGCCCCGGCCGGGGCACACACCGGTATCAGCGCGCCCCCGGATCGGCTCCTGTCGGTGGACATGACGGTGGGCACCCGGGGGGACACGATGGACACGGAGCGGGCGCTGCGGCGGCTCGACCTGCTGGACCGCCGCGCGGTGGCGGTGGCCCACCGGGACCGCGAGCGCACCCGCCGGGCGATCGCGTGGACCGTCGCCGAGCGCAGCGCGGCGCAGCGGGTCGGCTACCGAGGCCCGAACACCGCGGTGCCGATCCGGACGATGGTCGCCCCCTCCCGGATCGCCGGCTCGAGGTCGCCGGACATGCCCATCGACAGCTCGACGGCCTGGGCCGTCGCAGCCCCGCCCGAGGCCACCACCTCGTCGCGGATCGCGCGCAACGTCGCGTAGCCCGCTCGTACGACGCGGGCGTCCGGGTGCAGCGCCCCGACCGTCTGGAACCCGACCAGGCGCAGCCCGTCCATCGCGGCGACCTCGGCGGCGAACTCGGCCGCATCCTCCGGGGAGACCCCGTGCTTCGTGGCCTCGCCGGACACGTTGACCTGCACCATCACGTCCAGGGTGCGGCCGGCCTCGGCGCACCGGGCGGCCAGCCGCTGGGCCAACCGGCGGGACTCCACCGAGTCGATGCCGTCGGCGTAGCGCAGCGCCGCGGTCAGCTTGTTCGACTGCAGCGGCCCGATCAGGTGGTAGGGCACACCCAGGTCAGCCAGGGCGGGGGCCTTCGCGACGAGCTCGCCCACCCGGTTCTCCCCGAGCAGCAGCGGCGCGCCGGGGGCCAGCACCCGGTGGGCCAGCACGGCGGCGCGGATCGCCTCGGCGGGCTGTGTCTTGGTGGCCAGCAGCAGGCGGACCTCGTCGGGCGCACGGCCGCCGTCGAGGGCGGCGCGGGTCACCCGGTCGCGCACCGCGGCGAGCCGGGTCAGCAGGTCGTCGTCCACGCCGACGACCGTACTGCCGGTTCGGTGTCCGGTCCGGGCTTCGGGCGACGTGGCGCGGGCCGCGGTCGGCCGCGTCAGCGGGCGATGGCGGCGACGACCGCATCCGTGAGAGCGACGAGGTCGTCGGGGGCCAGGCCGACGTCCAGGCCGCGGCGACCGCCGGAGACGTAGACCTCGTCGAACAGATAGGCCGTCTCGTCGAGCACGGTGGGGTGCGCGACCCGCTGGCCGAGCGGGGAGATGCCGCCCGCGACATACCCGGTGGCGCGCTCGGCGTCCGCGCGCTCGGCCATCGTCGCGCGCCGCCCGCCGACCGCCTCGGCGAGCGCCTTGAGGTCCAGGTGGCCCGACACCGGCACCACGGCGACGGTGAGCACGCCGTCCACCTGCGCCACGAGGGTCTTGAACATCTGCTGGGGGTCGAGGCCGAGGGCGAGCGCCGCCTCCACGCCGTAGCCGACGGCGGCGCGCGGGTCGTGCGCGTAGGGATGCACGGTGTGCGGCACACCGGCGGCGGCGAGCGCGACGAGCGCCGGCGTGCCGGCCTGGTCCTTGCGTGCCACCGGGCCAGGCTACCGACGGACGACCGCCCGGCCGAGCACCGGGTGGGTCAGACGAACTGCCCGACGAGGGAGCCGATGCCGTAGGTGATGGCCATGGCCGCGGTGCCGCCGGCGAGGTTGCGCAGCACCGGCCGCGGCACCGACGTGCCGGCGAACACCGCGCTGATCCACCCGGTCAGCGCCAGGGCGACGATGACGGCGACGAACGTCGCCAGCACCCGGCCCGGACCCCAGGGAGCGAGCACGACGAGCAGCGGCACCAGCCCGCCGAGCGTGAACGCCATCAGCGAGGCCAGCGCGGCGTGCCACGGGTTCGTCAGGTGGGGGATCGCGGTGTCGTCGGGATTGGCGGCGGCGTGCGCGCGTGCCGCGATGATCTCGGCGTCGCGCTGGCTGCTGACGGAGACGTACTCACCGGCGGCCATCGACAGCGCCCCGGCGACGAGCGCGGCCACGCCGGCGATGGCCAGGGCGGAGACCGAGGTGGTGGCCGCGGCGACACCGAGCACGGTGGCGGCGATCGAGACGATGCCGTCGTTGGCGCCGAGGACCCCGGCGCGGAGCCAGTTGAGGTCGCTGGCGGTCGGAACCCGCGGCGCAGAGACGACCTCGGAGGCGCGCAGCAGGCTCAAGCTCATGGGGCAACGGTAGGCGCCGATCGCGGTGCTGTCACCGCAGGTAAGCCTGCCCTGACCTGCACAGATGGTGCACGTCGCTGACCTGGATCGGGACCTAGGTCCCAGGTGGTCAGAGGGGTCCGACGGCCTCCAGCCGCAGCACGACGGCCCCTTCCTCGTCGGTTGCGGCGAGGTCCACGACCGCGTCCAGCCGCCAGTCGTGGTCGCCGGACGGGTCGTCGAGCACCTGCCGCACCCGCCACGCGCCGCTCACCTCGGTCACCTGGAAGAGGGCCGGGCCGCGGGCCGGCGCGGCCGTGCCGACGTCGTCGTGCAGGTGCCAGTACGGGTCCAGCGCCTCCGCCCAGCGCTCCGCGGTCCACGGCTCGCCGGCCGGGTCGCGGTCGCCGAACGCGGCCAGCGCGGCGTACTGCTCGCGCGCGACGAGCTCGACCCGGCGGAACATCGCGCCGCGCACCAGGGCGCGCAGCGCCCGCGGGTTGGCCGTCAGCGGCGGGGGACCGGTCTCGGTGGCGGGCACGCCGCCCCCGGTGCCGTCGGCCACGGCGTCCACGTCGTCGGGGTGCGCCAGCCGCTCCCACTCGTCGAGCAGCGAGGAGTCCGTGCGCCGCACGAGGTCCCCCAGCCACTCGATGAGCTCCTCCAGGTCCTCCGTGCGGCGCTCGGCAGGCACGGTCTGGCGCAGGGCGCGGTAGGCGTCGGCCAGGTAGCGCAGCAGCACACCCTCCGTGCGGTCCAGCCCGTAGAGCGACACGTACTCGGGGAACGTCGCCGCCCGCTCGTGCATCTCCCGGACCACCGACTTGGGGGAGGGCTCGAGGTCGGCCACCCACGGGTTCGTCCGGCGGTAGGCGACGAAGGCCGCGGTGATCTGCTCGGCCAGCGGGCGCGGGTAGGTGACGTCCTCCAGCAGGGCCATCCGTTCGTCGTACTCCAGGCCGTCGGCCTTCATGGCGCCCACGGCCTCGCCCCGGGCGCGGTAGCTCTGCGCGGCGAGCACCTGACGCGGGTCGTCCAGGGTGGCCTCGATGATCGAGACGACGTCGTGCGCGTAGCCCGGCTCGTCGCGGTCCAGCAGGTCCAGCGCCGCGTACGCGAACGGGGACAGGGCCTGGTTGAGCGCGAACGTCACCGGGAGCTCGCGGGTGAGCCGGACGATGCGTCGCCGCCCCTTCGGCGCCGTCGGGTCGTCCACCCAGACCCGCTCGATCACGCCGGACGCCCGCAGCGACCGGTACACCTCGACCGCGCGGCGCACGAGCCGACGGCGGGCGCCGGGCGGCTCGTGGTTGTCGGTGAGCAGCCTGGTCATCGCGGCGATCGGGTCGGCGCCGTGCAGCGCCTGGCGCTCGAGCACGTTGAGCACCATGGCGTGGGTGACGGACAACGAGCTGGTCAGCGGCTCCGGCGGCGCGTCGCGCAGCCGCTCGAACGTCTTGTCGGTCCAGTTGACGTGGCCGGCCGGAGCCTGCTTGCGGACGATCCGGCGCACCTTGCGCGCGTCGTCGCCCGCCTTGGCCAGCGCGCGGCGGTTCTCGATCACATGGTCGGGTGCCATCACGACGACCTCACCGAGGGTGTCGTAGCCGGCCCGGCCCGCGCGCCCGGCGACCTGGTGGAACTCCCGCGCGGACAGGTGGCGCATCCGCACGCCGTCGTACTTGACGAGCGAGGTGAGCACCACGGTGCGGATCGGCACGTTGATGCCCACGCCGAGCGTGTCGGTGCCGCACACCACCGGCAGCAGGCCGCGCTGCGTCAGCCGTTCGACGACGCGGCGGTAGCGCGGCAGCATCCCGGCGTGGTGCACGCCGACCCCGTGCCGCAGCAGGCGGGACAGCGTGCGCCCGAAGCCGGGGCCGAACCGGAAGTCGGCCAGCTCGGCGCTGATCGCGTCCCGTTGCTCGCGGGAGGCCAGTGGGGCGGAGGCCAACGACTGGGCCCGTTCCACCGCCTCCTTCTGGGTGAAGTGCACGACGTACACCGGCGCCCGGTGGGTGTGTACCAGTTCGTCGAGCAGCTCGTGCAACGGCTCCACGCAGTAGGCGTACGTCAGCGGCACCGGCCGCTCGACGCTGGTCACCACCGCGACGTCCCGGTCGGTGCGGCGGGCGAGGTCGTCGGCGAAGAACGTGACGTCGCCGAGCGTCGCCGACATCAGCACCGTCTGGGCCGCGGTCAGCTCGAGCAGCGGCACCTGCCAGGCCCAGCCGCGCTGCGGGTCGGCGTAGAAGTGGAACTCGTCCATCACCACCTGGCCGACATCCGCGTCCGGGCCGTCCCGCAGCGCCCAGTTGGCCAGGATCTCGGCGGTGCAGCACAGGATCGGTGCATCCGCGTTCACCGCGGAGTCGCCCGTCATCATGCCCACGTTGGCGGAGCCGAACATGTGGACCAGGGCGAAGAACTTCTCGCTGACCAGGGCCTTGAGCGGCGCCGTGTAGACCGTGCGGCGGCCGGCGGCGAAGGCGACGAAGTGCGCGGCGGCCGCGATCAGCGACTTGCCGGACCCGGTGGGGGTCGAGACGATCACGTGCGCGCCGGTGACCAGCGCGAGCAGCGCCTCCTCCTGGTGCGGGTAGAGCGTCAGGCCCTGGTCGGCCGCCCAGCCGACGAACGCCGCGTAGAGGGCGTCGGGGTCCAGGGGGTCCGCCGGCACCCGGTCGGCGAGGCGCGGACCCGGGGGGGCGATGGTCACGTGCCAGTCTCCCACGGCGCCTCGGCGGCCGGTCGCTCCGGTGCGCGGAGACGCCCGCCGACGGGGCTCGGTCGACGAGGCGCTCAGGCGCCCCGCTCGCAGGGCAGCCGACCGGCGGCGACGGCCGCCTCGACCGCCGCGACGTCGCGTTCCACCTGATCGGCGTACGTCGTCGACCAGGTGGCGATGGCCTCGGCCACGGCCGTCGACCGGCCGACATAGCCGCGCACGGCGTCAGCCTGCGGCGACTGGCAGTGGCCGCGGGCCAGCACGGACGCGCACAGCCGGCCGTAGTCGACGAGCTGGTCGGGTGCCAGCAGCTCCGGGTCGATGGAGCCCTTCATGTCCCGGAACTGGCGCACGTAGTAGTCGGACCGCTGCCCGACGTCCCAGGGCGACTCCCGCTGCCAGCCGAGGAACGGGTCGCTCGCGGACTGCAGGATGCGCTGCACCGCGACGATCCGCTCGCCGTGCGTGGGGTCGGCGGAGTACCGCACGCCGGCGGGCGGCGCGTCGGGCATCCCGCCGAACTGCGCGAGCACCGAGCGCTGCGCCTCCTTGACCTGGAGCAGCAGCGGCGCCCCGCCGGCATCCTCCAGCGCGACCAGGAAGCACCGGGTGCCGACACTGCCCACGCCGACGACGCGCCGCACGACGTCGACGAGGCGGAACTGGGACGCCAGCAGGGCGACGTCGGCGCGCAGCGTGACGCCGTACCGGGCGAAGAAGTCGGCGATGACCGCGGGCGTCAGGCCCGGCACGTGGACCAGCAGCGGTGGCTGGTCGACGATGCGTCGTGCGTCGCCGTCCCCGACGAGCTCGAGCCGCGACATGGCCTGCTCCACAGTGCGCCGGCGCGCCTTGCGGGCCGCTTCGCGGACCACGCGGCGGTTCTCCGTCCGCTGCACCGTGCGCCCGAGCTCATCGGCATCGACCGCCTCGTAGTAGCGCGCCGTCATCGAGAGCCCGGTGAGCCGCTCCAGCGCCTGCCGGTACTGCTCGACGGTGCCCACCACCGCGTCGCGGCAGGCGTCGTCGGAGATCCCGCCGGTGCGGCCGGCGACGTGCACGCTGGCGGCCAGCCGTTTGAGGTCCCACTCCCACGGCGCGACGCCGCCCTCGTCGAAGTCGTTGAGGTCGAACAGCAGCCGGCGTTCGGGGGAGGCGAACATGCCGAAGTTCGACAGGTGCGCGTCGCCGCACGCGACCACGCGCAGGTCGGAGTGCGGGTCGGCCGCCTGGTCGGCGGCCATCACGGCGGCACTGCCCCGGTAGAAGGCGAACGGTGAGGCCAGCATGCGGCCCACCCGGACCGGGACGAGCTCGGGCAGCCGGGTCGTGTGCTGCGCATCGAGGAGGGCGACGACGTCCCGGTCCCGGGCGGCGGTCACGGCCATTGCACGACGAGGAGTGCGGACGCGCGCGGCACGGCCTGCCTCGCGGGCGGCCCGCTGGCGTTCGGTCGGCACGGCGCGCAGCGTATCCCCGGCCACCGCGGGCCGCGCCCCGAGGGTGCGGGCGCCGTCGGTGGGAGGGCCACCCCGCGCCGCCCGGCGCGCCGGAAGTGTCCGAATGGTGAGCCATCCCGTCCCGGGCCTTGATACATACCGGTTCTGCGCGCCTACCATGCCGGGTGACCAGCCCGCATGCCGCCGACGTGTACCTGCACGGCCACCACGAGAGCGTGCTGCGCGCGCACCGGTCGCGCACCGCCGAGAACTCCGCGGCGTACCTGCTCGGTGCGTTGCGCCCTGGGCAGCGACTCCTCGACGTCGGGTGCGGTCCGGCCACGCTGACGTGCGACCTGGCCGACCGGGTCGCGCCGGGCGAGGTCGTCGGCCTGGACGCCTCGGCCGAGGTGATCGCGATGGCACGGGCCGAGGCGGCCGGCCGCGGCGTGCACAACGTCTCGTTCCAGGTCGGGGACGCCTACGCGCTGCCCTTCGCGGACGACTCGTTCGACGTGGTGCACGCGCACCAGGTGCTGCAGCACCTCACCGACCCGGTGGCGGCGCTGCGCGAGATGCGCCGGGTGACGGTCCCCGGCGGAATCGTCGCGGTCCGGGACGGCGACTACGCGGGCATGACGTGGTTCCCCGCGTCCGAGGGCTTGGACGAGTGGCGGGAGCTGTACCACGAGGTGGCGCAGGCGCTCGGTGCGGAGGCGGACGCCGGCAGGCACCTGCTGGCCTGGGTGCGCGAGGCCGGTTTCGACCCGGAGGGGATCGTCCCGAGCGCGGGCGTGTCGTGCTACGCGACTCCCGCGGAGCGCGCGTGGTGGTCGGGGGTGTGGGCGCAGCGCTGCGTGTCGTCGAACTTCGCCACGCAGGCGAGCGCGCACGGTCTGGCCGACGAGGTCGCCCTCGAGCTGCTCGCCGAGGCGTGGCGCGTGTGGGGTGAGCAGGACGACGGCTGGTTCGCCGTGCTGCACGGCGAGGTGCTGGCGCGCGCCTGACCCGAGCGCCGACCGGCGGTTGGTGCCGCAGGGCACGACGCGCGCCCCGGCTCTCGGCCGGGACGCGCGTCGTCCTGCGGTGCGCGGGGTGCCTGCCGGCCCTTAGTGGTCCCGGCCCGTGCTGCCGGCCGCGAGCGAGACCTCCCAGGTGACGTTGTCGCCGTGCTGCTGCGTCCAGAACGTCCGCCAGCCCGCGGACAGGTCCGGCACCTTGGCGCCGAGGATCCCCGCCGCCGACGGGTCACCGTCGGACACGTGGATGCCGGTGATCTCGTTGTCGCCGTCGTTGTAGCCGGGGCTGGTCAGGGCGTCGTAGGTGGCCGAGGCGTCGCGGCCCTCGGCGAGCCAGCGGGTCACGGCACGGTGGCGGTCGTCCGTCCCCTTCAGATCGATGGCGTACCCCGAGTCGAGGGCGTTGCGCTGCGTGTGCAGCGTGTCACCGGCGTCCTCGACGACCAGCAGCTGGTTCTTCCCCGAGAACGCGAGGTTGTCCAGGCCCGTGTGTGCCACGTCACCGAGGAACGCCGGTGAGAGGGAGCCGGTCGTCGCGCTCGGGCCGGCCTGCACCAGCCGGAAGACGCCACCGAAGGCGCCGGGGAGCGTCGACGAGGCGTTCGTGTCACCGGTCTCGGTGAAGTAGAACTCCCGGAATTCGGTGCCCGGACGGAACACCCCGTTCTCGGGCCGCTTGAACGGCGTCGCCCCCGCTGCCGCCGCCGCAGCGGTGGCGTCGAACGCCGCGGTGCCCGTGTGCACCGTGACCCAGGTGGTCGCGAACCGTGCGCCGTACCGGTGCAGCTGCGACACGAAGTCGTCTGACGGGTTCGCCGAGAGCTGGGCGGCCGTCACGGGCGAGCCGTCGGTGCGGGCGACCTGGAGCGCGGCAAGCGTGCCGCCCTGGGTCAGGTCGGTGCGGTCCGTCGGCGTGAACCGGTAGACGTAGCTGTTGGGCTTCTTCCCATTGGTCCCGGCGACGGTGGAGCCGCCGATGTCCTCGACCAGCCAGACGTTGCCCTCGGAGTCGTTCTGGACCCCCTCGTAACCGCCCGAGCCCAGGCCCGGCAGCCGGACGGCGGCACCGGTGGCATCGCCGGCGGCGTCCAGACCCACGCCCCAGACGCCGCCGGTGGGCGCCTTCGACTCGGCCGTCAGGAGCAGCTGGTGGCTGAACGGGTCCCAGGTGATGCCGTCGAAGGTCGGCAGCGCCGCTCCGGACGTGTCGACGTCCGCGACGAGGGACACGCGCTTCGCCGGATCGGTCTGGTCGAGGTCGATGCGCGTGACGTAGCCGCGCGGGCCGCCCTCGTGCCCCTGGTAGAGGTAGTGATGGCCGCCGAACGTCAGATAGACGTTCTTGTCGGGCTCCGTCTTGAAGGCCTCGTGCTGGTCCTGCGTCAGCGGACCAGCGTTGGCGGTGTCGTAGCCGTAGTGCGTGATGCCGGCCGCGACGTCCGGGTTCGTCAGGGGCAGCGAACCCCACGCGACGGACGACTCGGTGAGGCCCGCCGCGAGCACGTTGTTCTCGACACCGAACCGCGGGTTCGCCGCGGGAGCGGCGCCGAAGGCGCCCTGGGAGCTGGACGTCGAGGGGAAGGTTGCCGCCACCAGCGCCGCGCTGAGCGCGACCGCCGTGCTGATCACACCGGTCTTCTGCCGTGCACTCATGTGTCTGCCTCCACCGAAGAGTGGGCGCATCGTCGATCGCCCGGACGCGAGGAAGTGAACCCTTTGTCCGAAATCGCCGGGCGAACGGCGGCCGACGCACAGGTGAACACTCACCGGGCCCGCATGCCCGTCCTGCGCGCAGCGATGCCTAGGGTGGACCCGTGCGCATCGCCAGGTTCACCACCGGATCCGATCCACGGTTCGCCCTCGTGGAGGGTGCCCCCGGGGAGGAGGAGCTCGTCGTCGTCACGGGCGACCCGCTGTTCATGACGGTCCAGCCGACCGGCGAGCGCGTCCCGCTGGCACGCGACGACGTGCGGCTGCTGGCGCCGGTGATCCCCCGCTCGAAGATCGTCGGGGTGGGCCGCAACTACGCCGACCACGCCGCCGAGCACGGGGTCGAGGTGCCCGCCGCGCCGCTGCTGTTCCTCAAGCCGAACACCGCGGTGATCGGTCCGGACGACCCCGTGGTGCTGCCGGTCTGGAGCGAACGGGTGGAGCACGAGGCCGAGCTGGCCGTGGTGATCGGCAAGGTGACCCGCAACGTCACCCGCGACGAGGCGCTGGGCCGCGTGTTCGGCTACACCGTCGCCAACGACGTCACGGCGCGCGACGTGCAGCGCTCGGACGCGCAGTGGACCCGGGCCAAGGGCTTCGACACCTCGTGCCCGCTGGGACCCTGGATCGTGCCGGGCCTGGACGTCGACGACCTCGCGGTACGCGCCCGCGTCAACGGTGAGCTGCGCCAGGACGGGCGTACGTCCCAGATGGTGTTCGACGTGGCCGACCTGGTGTCCTACATCTCGGAGGTGTTCACGCTGCTGCCCGGCGACGTGATCCTCACCGGCACGCCTGCCGGGGTCGGACCGCTGGTCGACCGGGACGTC
>Ga0302261_1000355_pt1 | contig 12252 bp, 10 predicted proteins | sample II_Fen_E2_4_FD_194561 | JGI IMG/M metagenome (GOLD analysis project Ga0302261, IMG submission 194561) | Peat permafrost microbial communities from Stordalen Mire near Abisko, Sweden - II_Fen_E2_4 | ecosystem: Environmental > Terrestrial > Soil > Wetlands > Permafrost | place: Sweden: Abisko... | reverse complement strand
ACAAGTGTCCCGTTGCCGAATTAGGTATACTATTCGATTATTTTTTTTCGTTTTTTGCTTCTATGCTCAATGTTGCATGAGGAACTGCACGTAAACGTTCTTTCGGAATCAACTTGCCTGTTTCACGACAAATTCCATATGTTTTGTTTTCGATACGCATTAACGCGGATTGTAGATGTTGAATGAATTTCATTTGACGTTGGGCCATACGTCCCGATTCTTCCTTCGAAAGTGTTGCAGCGCCTTCTTCCAATACTTTAAAAGTAGGGGAAGTATCCATTACATCATTTCCATCTAAATTGGTTATGCCATTTCGTAACGCTTCATATTCCTTTTGAGCTTTCTCGAGTTTCTCAGTTATTAAATCCCGAAATTCTTCCAGTTCAGCATCTGTGTATCTTGTTTTTTCGGCCATAATCATTAATTTTAAATGGTTTTGTAGGATATTTATTCTAAAAAAAATCAATTTCCGGATTCGTTTTTTTAATAGCCTGCGAAAATAGCTAATTAGTTTCAGTTTGACAATTATTTTGGACTTTATTTTGAACTAGTTTTATTGAACTTTTTTTACAGATACTTTTACTGTATAATCGTCAAATTCAAGTTCTGTGGCATTGGATATTTCTGTGGTCAGTAACACCGAGTTTGCTAAAGTCTGAGTAGCAATATAACCTGAATATTCTTTTACTGCTTCGTCAATTTCGTCACGACTTTCAATTTCAACAAGGATCTTGTCGATAATCTCATAACCATTTGATTTACGGATGTTCTGTATCCTGTTTACCAACTCACGGGCAATCCCTTCACGCAACAATTCGTCTGTCACAGTGATATCCAATGCTACTGTTAGTTTTCCTTCGTTTGCGACTAACCAACCCGGCATATCTTCGGTTATGATTTCGACATCTTCCAATGCCAATTGAACATCTCCAGAAGGCAAAGACAACAACAGAGTACCATTATTTTCAATTTCACTGATCTCATGTTTCCCGAAAGTGTTCATTACCTGAGCAATTTCTTTCATTTGCTTACCATATTTCTTACCCAGTGTTTTAAAATTGGGCTTAATTCTCTTTACAAGATTTTCCATGTCGGTGTCAGCAGGAAGAATTTCAAGTTCTTTTATATTCACTTCGGCTTTTATCAGATTGGCAATATATGTCAATTGATTAAAGGTTGCTTCATCATGAGCCGGTACAACGGCTTTCGATAACGGTTGGCGAACTTTCTTTTCTGCTTTCCGGCGTAATGCCAGTATCATGGAGGAGGTCTGTTGAGCCAGCTTCATACATGCTTCCAAATGAATATCGATGAGTTCTTCTTTCCAGGTTGGAAAATCAGTTAAATGAACCGATTCATTCTTGTCTTTTCCGGTAACAGCATTTAAATCAAGAAAAAGCTTGTCGGCGAAGAATGGTGCTATCGGAGACATTAGTTGTGCTACTGTTTCCAAACAGGTGTATAATGTCTGATAGGCGGAGATTTTGTCGTTATCATATTCACCACCCCAGTATCGTTTCCGGTTTAACCGTACGTACCAGTTGCTGAGGTTCTCGCCTACAAAATCCGAAATCGCCCGTCCTGCACGTGTAGGTTCGTAAGTTTCGTAATATTCTGTCACGTCTTTTACTAAAGTGTTCAACAATGAAATGATCCAACGGTCAATCTCCGGACGGTTTTCCATTGGGATTTCGTCTTCGGCATATGTGAATTTATCTACATTGGCATACAAAGTGAAGAATGAGTAGGTGTTGTAAAGTGTCCCGAAGAATTTACGACGAACTTCTTCAATACCATCAATATCAAATTTTAAATTATCCCAGGGAGAGGCATTGGTCATCATGTACCAACGCAATGGATCGGAACCGTATTTTTCAATCGTTGAAAACGGATCTACACCATTTCCCAACCTTTTAGACATTTTGTTCCCGTTTTTATCCAGCACCAGTCCGTTGGAAATAACATTTTTGAATGCCACCGATCCACGAACCATAGTACTTATCGCATGTAGGGTAAAGAACCATCCCCGGGTCTGATCGACGCCTTCGGAGATGAAATCGGCAGGGAAAAACCCGCCTTTATCTATTAAATCAGCATTTTCAAACGGATAATGCAATTGTGCATAAGGCATAGAGCCTGAGTCGAACCAGACATCGATCAGGTCAAGTTCACGGGACATAGGTTTGCCACTCGCTGAAACAAGAATGATTCCATCGACATAGGGACGATGTAAATCTATGTTTTTCACTCCGTAATTATCGGCTGTATAAACACCGACTTTGAAGTTCTTATATGGGTTTTCGGTCATAAAACCGGCAGCCATTGATTTTTCAATCTCTGCCATTAATTCTTCGACAGAGCCAATGCATATCTCTTCGGTACCATCTTCACTCCGCCAGATAGGAAGCGGTGTCCCCCAATAGCGACTGCGTGACAAGTTCCAGTCCTGAAGGTTTTCAAGCCATTTACCGAATCGTCCGCTTCCAGTTGATTGAGGTTTCCAATTGATGGTTTCATTCAATTCCATCATCTTCTCACGGCATTCGGTGCTTTTGATAAACCAACTGTCAAGGGGATAATACAATACCGGCTTATCTGTCCTCCAGCAATGCGGATAACTGTGTATGTGTTTCTCAATCTTGAAAGCAAGTCCCTCTTGTTTCAACATCACGCACAGATCGATATCCAGGGTGGCATCATTTTCGGTCAGACTTTCGTCATATTCGTTTTTGACATACCGGCCTGCATATTCGCTGTATAATGCAGCATTCATATTTGAAGCTACATAATCAACGCCTAGATCTTCCAGTTTGAAGAATTTTCCGGTACGATCAACCATTGGTTGACGGTTGCCATCTTTGTCTATCATCAACAGTGGGGGGACATTGTTTTGTTTTGCCACGCGGTCATCGTCAGCTCCAAAAGTAGGAGCGATATGGACAATTCCCGTACCATCTTCAGTAGTAACAAAATCGCCTGTAATTACACGGAAAGCACCTTCGCCTGGATTTACCCAGGGAATGAGTTGTTCGTAACGGATACCGGACAGATCGGTGCCTTTACATTCTCCCAATACTTTGAAAGGAATGTGTTTATCACCCGGTTTATAATCTTCAAAAAGCAATTCTGCATTTTTGGGACTAAAATGAGTGTTTAAAAGGTCTTTGGCTAATATCAGGGATACAGGTTCACCGGTATACGGGTTAAAAGTTTTAACCACTACATAGGTAATGCCGGGTCCCACACAAAGTGCGGTATTCGAAGGCAAAGTCCAGGGTGTAGTTGTCCAGGCAATAAAATAACAATTACCTTCTACAGCTACCCGGAAGGGTAATTGCTTGTTGTCGCATACTTTAAACTGAGCAATACAGGTGGTGTCTTTCACATCACGGTAACATCCCGGTTGGTTCAGTTCGTGTGTGCTGAGGCCGGTACCTGCTGCCGGGGAATAAGGTTGTATGGTGTAACCTTTATAAAGTAAATTCTTAGTATATAGTTGTTTGAGTAACCACCACAATGTTTCAATATATCGGTTGTCATATGTGATGTATGGATTTTTCATGTCCACCCAATATCCCATTTTGGTAGTGAGGTCTTCCCATTCTTTGGTATACTTCAGTACATCGTGGCGACAGGCTTCATTGTAATCGTCGACACTGATTTTTTTGCCAATGTCTTCTTTTGTGATTCCAAGCGCTTTTTCGACGGCAAGTTCCACGGGTAGACCGTGAGTATCCCAGCCGGCTTTTCGTTGAACCTGGAAGCCCTGCATGGTCTTATACCTGCAAAAAACATCTTTAATGGTACGACCCATCACGTGGTGTATACCCGGCAAGCCGTTGGCAGAAGGTGGCCCTTCATAAAATACAAAAGATGGTTTTCCCTCACGGGTTGTAATACTTTTATGGAATATGTCCTGATCGCTCCAGCGAGTCAGCATCTCTTTGTTAATGTCCGATAAATTCAGATTGGTATATTCGGCAAATTTTTTCATCTATAAAAACTATTTTCTCAGATTTATAACAAATTAAAGGAATTTGGAATCATCCAATATCCTGTGTTCTGTTATTTTATTCAATCAATTCGTAAATGACTGATTCAGGGGTGCAAAATTACAAAAAAAAATCGTAATCAGGAACAAGTTGTTGTTTGTGTTTGATATGTTTTAAAACTACGAAGTTTATTCATGGAATTTTAAAGAAAAGTGATAATTTGTGTGTCTTAGTTTAACAAATATCCCGATAGATGCTGATTTTATACTTAAATGACTATATTTGCAGCAAATATCATGGTTGTAGCATTACACCCAATTTAAAAACTAAAAAAATATTCGAAAATGGAAGAATTAGTAAACAAGATTAAAGCTGAATATGAAGCTTTTGCTACCGATGCAAATTTACAAATTGAAAAAGCTAACAAAGCTGCTGGTACCCGTGCACGTAAAAGTTCTCTTGATCTGGAAAAACTGTTGAAAGAATTCAGAAAAGTTTCAGTAGAAGAATCAAAGAAATAAAAAGAAATTTTATTTCAAAAAACAAAAGCTATCCCTGTTTTGGGATAGCTTTTGTTTTTTTACAACATTTCGGGATGCATGAAATAAATCAGGATAGGCATAAAAATTAAATGAATATCCGCAAAACGTCCTATTCCTTAAAAAATAGATGTTGGTACTTCATGAAAGTCGATATGTTCAATTATGCCCTTTCTAACAAAATGTCGGAGCTTTTTCCGCCAGGTCGGAATGTACCATCCGACAGGTCGGAATTTACCATCCGCCATGTCGGAATGTACCGTCTGCAATGTCGTTATGTACCAATCAGTCCTTCTATCACTTAAAGAATTAAAATTAATTTTTTCATGGACTTTGAAGATAATCAATCTAAATTATCTGTGTAATCTGTGGACAATCTCTTTCTTAATTTCTTTCAATAAAAAATAGTCTGTGGAAATCAGCTTCTATAGGACAGCATGCGAAAAATCTTAAAAATGAATGTTGCTTTTGTCATAAGCTTTCATTTTGACAAATTCAGAAAGAGTTTAAAACATACGGATAACAATGATTGTATCCTGAAATTCCGGACCCTCTTTTCTGTTGTGTACTTTCCTGTTTTTGTGTCCTGTTGTGCCTGTCGCAGATTCCGACTTGTCGGAGTTGTGATTTAATTTTTATGTCTTTGATCTTTGCTCTTGATTCTTACGATCTATTTTACCGTATCCATGTGGGTGATCAGATCCAGAACTTTCGTAGAAAACCCATATTCATTATCATACCAGCTGATTAATTTCACAAAAGTCGGATTCAATGAGATTCCTGCTTTGGAATCAAATACCGATGTTCGGGTTTTTTCAATCATATCGGTTGAAACATCATCATCTTCGGTATATCCAATAATTCCCTTCATTTCATTTTCAGAAGCCTCTTTTACGGCATTGCATATTTCGGCATAAGTAGCCGGCGTAGCAAGATGACAGGTTAAATCAACTGCTGAGACATCGGCTACCGGAACGCGGAATGACATACCCGTTATTTTTCCTGCAAGGTCGGGTATCACTTTCCCTACGGCTTTTGCAGCTCCTGTCGACGAAGGGATAATATTGCCTAATATGGACCGTCCGCCACGCCAGTCTTTCAGGGATGGAGCATCTACGGTTCGTTGGGAAGCTGTAGTTGCATGTATGGCAGTCATTAGAGCTTCTATCACTCCGAATTTATCATGAATTACTTTCACCAGAGGTGCCACACAATTGGTAGTACAGGAAGCATTGGATACAAAAACCTCTCCGTTGTATTTTTTTTCATTAACCCCCATTACAAACATGGGTGTGTCATCTTTTGGAGGTCCCGACATGACTACCCTTTTTGCCCCTGCTTTGATATGGGATTCCGCTTTTTCTTTTGTCAAAAAAATGCCTGTCGATTCCACAATATATTCTGCTTCTATTTCATCCCATTTCAAATTTGCAGGATCCTTCTCTGCGGTTATACGGATTGTATTCCCGTTTACTTTTCAACAGTTACCGTACCTTTAAAATGACCATGAACAGAATCATATTGAAGCATATAGGCCATATACGCTGCATCCAGTAAATCGTTGATTCCAACGACCTGAATCTGATCGTTGTTTTGTGCAGCTCGAAATACCAGGCGCCCTATTCGTCCAAATCCATTAATCCCGATTTTAATTGTTTTCATATCGAATTGTTTTATGAAATAATATTGAAAAATATTTCCTGTCTATTTTGATAATATTTAATTTCAATTATAAGATTGAAATATAAAAAACAAAATTACAATCGAAAATTCAAGTAAAAAGCTAAATTAAAATGCATTTATCAAATGAAAATATTTTATAAAACGAAACAAATCAAAATATTGTTCTGACTGTTTTTCAAAATTTCACTTTTTGAGGACCCATCCGAATAGATTAGTCAGTTTCTAACCTCTGTTGACGACTATAGAAGAATATGTAAAGAGAAAGTACTAAATAGTTGGCTCAGTTTTTTTTTACTTTACCGGATAGGAACCATTTTCTTGGAATTTTTTTTGGAATGTTGTTAGAAGAACAAGGAGGGAGTCATTAAAATAATGAAGCTAATCTATGGTGCTAATCTATGGTGGTTTATCAGATATTTAATTAATCTTCCAGTTTAATATTTTAAACAAAAAACGTCCACAAAATCATTGATTTTGTGGACGTTTAGAACATTGTTACAAGTCTTTTTGCGGAGAGGAAGGGATTCGAACCCCCGGAACCCTTTAGGAGTTCATACGCTTTCCAAGCGTACCTCTTCAGCCACTCGAGCACCTCTCCATTTGCTCTGCAAAGTTAAACAATTTTTTTAATTTTGCAGCAATTTTCTTTACAGGTTATTTATTGTCTGATTCACATGAGTATAGAATGATTATTTACCTCCAATCACCCTGTTTTGCCACTTTTCACCTGTATATTTCTCCTGTCATCAGTCTTTTATCTTGACTCCCGGTTCTCTTGTCTCTTGTCTTGGTTCTTGTCTTTGATCTTTGATCTTTTGTCTTTTGTCTTGGTTCTAGGCTCTTGGTTCTCGACTAATCAAGCTTCGTAAACAGCTCCCGTGCATTTCTTGTGGTTGCTTCATCAATCTCCCTGACGGATACCCGGTATATGGCAGCAAGTTTCTCGCAAACCAGGCTTACATAGGCGCTCTCATTTCGTTTTCCACGGTGTGGGGCAGGAGTAAGGTAAGGCGAATCGGTTTCAAGCAACAGATGCTTCAGGTCGATCTTTTCGACCACTGCCGCCAGTCCTGAATTCTTAAAGGTTACAATGCCATTGATTCCTAATTTAAACCCACCGAATGCAATGATTTCCTGAGCTTCTTCGAGTGTCCCGGTGAAGCTGTGAAAAATACCTGTCAATCCGCTGTTTTTAAAACCGGACAAGACATTCATGCTTTCCCTGAACGAATCGCGGACATGAATGATAATAGGTAAGTGATATTCCAGCGCCCATTCAATCTGTTGTCTGAAGACAATGGTTTGTTCGGTCAGCAATGTTTTATCCCAATACAGGTCAATGCCTATTTCGCCGATGGCCATGTAATCCCGTCGTTCCAGTTCCGATTTTATGATGGCAAGTTCTTCGGCATAATCTGCTTTTACGCTGGTGGGGTGCAATCCGATTGCTGCATGACAATAACCGGGATAGGCAGTTTCCAACTCCAGCATACGAGGCAACGTATCGCTGTCACAATTGGGCAGAATAATCTGACTCACACCTATCGATTGAGCCCTTTGTATGACTTCAGTACGGTCGGCATCAAATTCAACGGAGTAGATATGCGAATGGGTATCAATCAAATTATTTACTATTTATTCATTTACTATTTCTTGATTCACTTACCAAACAAACCTTTTGGCATTCGAAGTATCAATTAAAACATTTACTATTTATTCATTTACTATTTACTATTCCTTGATTCCAATCAAACCTTTTGGCATTCGAAGTATCAATTAAAACATTTACTATTTATTCATTTACTATTTACTATTCCTTGATTCCAATCAAACCTTTTGGCATACGAAGTATCAATTAAAACATTTACTATTTATTCATTTACTATTTACTATTCCTTGATTCCAATCAAACCTTTTGGCATACGAAGTATCCAAAAGCGTTTATTTCGAGCAAAGAGCAAAGAGCAAAGAGCAAAGACAAAAGATCTTTCAAACTTCAAACTTTTCAAACTTCTAACTCTTCAAACGCGAAACGCGGAACACGGAACGCTGAACGCTGAACACGGAACATCTTCTCTCTATTCCCACTCAATCGTAGCAGGCGGTTTGGAGCTGATATCATACACTACCCGGTTCACACCTTTTACTTTATTGATAATTTCATTCGACATTTTAGCCAGAAAATCATAAGGCAGTTGAGCCCAGTCGGCTGTCATGGCATCGGTGGAGGTAACTGCCCGCAATGCTACAGCATTTTCGTAGGTGCGTTCATCGCCCATAACCCCGACGGATTGTACGGGCAACAGGATAACACCTGCCTGCCACACTTTATCGTAGAGGTTCCAGTCACGAAGTCCGGTAATGAAAATATCATCGGCGTCCTGGAGCATTTGTACCTTTTCGGGTGTGATATCTCCCAGGATACGTACTGCCAGTCCCGGTCCGGGGAATGGCTGACGTTTTATCAGATGATGCATCATGCCCAACTGGGTACCAACGCGCCGCACTTCGTCTTTGAAAAGCAAGCGCAACGGTTCGCACAATTTGAGATTCATCTTCTCGGGAAGTCCGCCTACATTGTGATGTGATTTGATCACCGTTCCAGTGATGGACAGTGATTCAATAATATCGGGATAAATGGTGCCCTGGGCGAGCCATTTTACATTTTTTATTTTGTGGGCTTCTTCATCAAAGACATCGATAAAGCCGCTTCCAATGATTTTACGCTTTTGTTCCGGATCGGAGACCCCTTTTAACGCTTCATAGAACCGGTCCTTTACATTGACCCCGATCACATTCAGCCCTAGATGTTCGTAATCTTTCATTACGTTTTCAAACTCGTTCTTACGGAGCAGTCCGTGATCCACAAAGATACAGGTCAGATTCTTGCCGATGGCTTTGTTCAGAAGTACAGCTGCCACTGATGAGTCGACACCTCCCGAAAGTCCAAGGATTACTTTATCCTTACCCAGTTTCTTTTTCAGGTCTGCCACTGTCGATTCAACAAACGAAGCAGGTGACCAGTCACGGGCACAGCCACAAATGTTCAGAAAATTTTCGAGAATCAATGTGCCGTCGAGAGTGTGAAATACTTCCGGGTGAAACTGTACGCCCCATGTTTTTTCGCCTTCCACTTTATAGGCTGCCAGTTCCACATCGTCGGTACTGGCTATTTTGTTGAAATTATCAGGAATCCGGGTAATGCTGTCACCGTGTGACATCCATATTTGAGAACCCGAACGGACTTCTTTCATTAAATCATCATCGGGACTAATAAACGATAGGTTCGCACGGCCATATTCGCTCGATCCGGCCGATTCTACGGTTCCGTTGGAAGTATAGGCCATTAATTGTGCTCCGTAACAAATTCCAAGTATCGGAAATTTTCCCCGTATAGAACTTAAATCGGTCTTAAATGCCGTTGGGTCATATACCGAATAGGGACTTCCCGACAGGATCACTCCTTTGATATCGTCGGTTTGTTCAGGAAATTTGTTATAAGGAACTATTTCGCAGTATTCGTTCAGTTCGCGAATGCGGCGACCAATCAACTGGGTGGTTTGAGAACCAAAATCGAGGATAATTATTTTTTCGAGCATACCATTAATTTACAAGTTACAGATGTACAATTTTCTATTGCTTTAAAAAGTTGCGCAAAAGTACGAAAAATGTGTGGTTTATAAAACAGATAAATCAGGTTTCTGTGTTAACACATGCACCTGAAATCCAATTAAATATCAATATATTAAATGTTTACTGTTATTTAATGCTATGAAGAAATTCTGAACCGGTTTGATTAAAAAAAAATTTCATTTAAAACCAGAATGTTTTCTTAGTTTTTATTTAGACATTCCACTTTAAATTCATAATTTTATAAAGTAAAAAGGAAATAACACAGTCAAAATTTATTTATATTTTAAATAATCGCTTTGAATTTTTTTGATCTTATTTCTTTAAAATAAAATTCAAAAATTTATGAAATTATTGCTTTCTATTATTTCCTTCCATATTATAGACACACTTTGTTGCTTTTTGCCAATACTTACCTATCTCTACACTTCCCCTTTACTACCCCTTTGCTACCCGTTTTCTACCCGTTTGCAAACAAAATGTACCTAAAACAACTTTAAAACAAGGATAATACATGCATAAATAAATATGAATATCTATGTTTTATCTTCGTTTTATCCTTGTTTTATTCCTGTTTTATCTGTAAATGGGTAGCAAAGGGGACTCAAAGGGGTAGAAAATGGGTAGCAAACGGGTAGCGGATTTAAAGTGCAGAATCGAAAATTATTTTATTAGGGAAAAAAAACTAAGAAGCCGATAATGAGCATGCTAATTGAGAGACGTAATAAAAAACGGGAAGACGTTTAAGTTTCAACTATTTTTTTTTACAAAAACAGAATATTTTGTTTTAATTTGAAAGAAAAAAACATTTTTATTTCAAAGAAATAAAGAATTCCAATATTCTTTCCCATTCTTTAAAGAGTTGATGAATGCTCAATCGGATTAACAAAAATTCAAAATCAAGAAAATCAAGAAAATACAGATAAAATTATAATTCTGATAGCAATAGAATTTAAAAACTCCTCCCACTCATTATTTTATGAGTAGGAGGAGTTTAACTTTCAGATCTATAAAGTGACTCTGTTTTTATTCGGATTTTATTCCGATATTTCAATTTTAAGGATCTTATCACCCTGACGAATCAGGTCGATTACATCCAAACCTTCAACAACTTTACCAAAACAGGTATGCTGACGATCCAGATGAGAAGTGTTTTTTCTGGAATGGCAGATAAAAAACTGCGAACCGCCTGTATTACGTCCGGCATGAGCCATGGACAATACACCCCGGTCGTGGAACTGGTTGCCACCGTCTAATTCACAAGGAATGGTATAACCGGGACCACCGGCACCTGTGCCATCAGGACATCCGCCCTGAATTACGAAATCAGGTATCACGCGGTGGAAAGTCAATCCATCGTAAAAGCCGCTTTCAGCCAGTTTGATAAAGTTTGCTACGGTTTTTGGGGCGTCTTTTTCAAAGAACTCAACCTGCATATCTCCTTTTTCGGTACTAATTTTTGCCGTTTTCATATTTATGTGTTTTTAATTTTGTTGTTCGTTTATCCTGTGCAAAGTTCGTGATGTTTTTCGTCATTTCCAAATTCATTTTTAAAGAACCTGTTTATTGACCGGAATGACATGGATAATTTAGAAATCCGGGGATACAAGGGATGATTATGTCAAAAGAATAAAAAAAAAGAATAGGCTGATGTTTAATAGGATACTTGAAAAATGAAGTCAATGAACAGAAAAAAGAATACTATCATCTCCATTTTTAACATTGGATCTTAATAGTTCAGAAAAGATGTTGAAATGAAAATGATTATTGGCTTATCCACCTATAGTTCGTTTTTTGTCATGATCAGTTCATTGAATCTTCATTAAAATAAACATTTTATCGATAATTACTCCGAAGGAGTATTCTGTACATATGGTACATTCCGATTGATCGGAACCCCCAGTTCCGCAGGCTCCACTGGGGGTTATTCACAGGGTACACCTACGGTGTAATCTATTGATGATTTATCGCAACAACAACGAACTGTCCCCGTAACTCAAAAACCTGAAATCGTTGGCCAGTGCGTAATCGTACAGGTCGGTCCAGTGTCCATCAACAAAAGCCGAGACGAGTAGGAGCAGGGTGCTTTTCGGTTGATGAAAGTTGGTAATCATGCCATTTATCACATGGAATGTATATCCGGGTTTGATCAATATCTGCGTATCGGCATGCAATGTGGTGAGATGATTCCTTTTCAGGTAATCGACAATGGCTTGCAGGGCATCAGTTGTTGACAGTGTTTCTTCCGTTTCGTAGGGCATCCATTGAGGAATGTGTAAATCGACGGTGGACGGGTTCAGATGGATTTTTAGTCCGATATAATACAGACTCTCGAGCGTACGAACCGATGTGGTCCCTACAGCAATAATATTCCCGGTTTTTCTGATTAAATGTTCAATGGTGGATAA
>Ga0302261_1000341_pt1 | contig 12530 bp, 17 predicted proteins | sample II_Fen_E2_4_FD_194561 | JGI IMG/M metagenome (GOLD analysis project Ga0302261, IMG submission 194561) | Peat permafrost microbial communities from Stordalen Mire near Abisko, Sweden - II_Fen_E2_4 | ecosystem: Environmental > Terrestrial > Soil > Wetlands > Permafrost | place: Sweden: Abisko... | reverse complement strand
GGTGCGACAACAGCCCCAGGGCGGGCAGGACCTGCGCGGAACCCCCGGACGCCGGAGTGAGGAGCAGCAGGTCTGCCACCGTGGACCTCCATGCGCGCGAGTGTGCTGAGGGTACCGCGTGGTCCCCGCCCGGCGGACCCACCCCTCGTCGGGCGAGACCGCGCCCTCCCCCGGTGGCGTCGCGGGCCGTCCCGGTGCGGCCTCGGGTCGTCGCCCGGAGCCGCCGTGGGCACCCGGAGCCCGGAGCCGCCGCGCGCATCTGCCACAATCGCTCCCGTGCAGTCCATCGACCGTGAGCGTGGTGCGACGACGCCCACCCGTCTCGGTCGGGGCGAGGTGATCCCCCGATGACCGTCGCCACGCGGTCCGTCGTCACCGCGGCCCTGGCCGCCGCCGTCGCGCTCGCCGGCTTCGTCGACCCCCGGGCGGTGGTCGCCGCCGCGGGCCTGCTGGTGCTGCTCTTCGCGGTCGGCTGGCCGACGTTGGGCGAGCTGCCGATGCCCCCGGGCTCGTCGGCCGTGGTCGCGCTGACCGGTGTCGGCGCGGTCGCCGCCGTGTGGCTGGTGGGCGACGCCCCCCAGCTGTCCGCGCTGGCGGTGGTGATGGCGTCGGCGCTGGTGCTGGCCTTCGTCAACGAGCTGCTGCGGCGCGACGGGCGGGAGCGGCTGATCGAGTCGGTGTCCGGCACCGTCGCGGGGTCGGTGGTCGCGCTGTGCGCGGCCGGCTGGATCGCCAGCGGTGCCCTCGCCGAGGGGGAGTCGCTCGTGGTGGTGGGGGCGCTGGCGCTCGCGGTCGGGTCGGCCGTGGCGGCGCTGCCGGTGCCGCGCTGGCTGAGCGTGGTCACGGTGGTCGCCGCGGCGGCTGCCGTCGGCGCCCTGGGCGGCGCGGCGGTGCCCGGGGTCGACCTGCGGGTCGGCGCGCTGCTCGGTGTCGCGGTCGGCGTGCTGGTGGCGGCGCTGGACTCGCTGTTCGACAACTTCGTCGTGCTCGAGCGGCGCACGCCGGCGCTGGCTGCCGTGGCGCTGCCCGTCGCCGTCAGCGGCATGGTGGTCTACATCGTCGGTCGAGTGCTGGTCGGGTGAGCCCGGGGGTTCGCGCGCTCGTCGTGCTGGCGGCCCTGGCCGCCGTCGTCGTGATCGGCCTGGCCTGGCGGGCGCGCAACGGCCGGTACACGCCGGTCGCTGCCGGCGTGCGCGCGCGGGCGGCGGCCACGCCCGACGAGGCGCCGCACGACCGACTGACCGCCGACGAGATCGGCGTGCCGCTGGGTACCCGCCGCACGTTCGTCCAGCTGTCCAGCGCCGTCTGCACCCCCTGCCGGCGCACCGCGGCGGTGCTGTCGGCGTTGGCCGACGACCGTCACGACGTCTCACACGTCGAGCTGGATGTCGTCGATCGGCTCGACCTCGTGCGACGGTTCGACGTCATGCGAACCCCCACGGTCCTGGTGCTCGACCCCCGCGGCGTCGTCGTCGGGCGGATGTCCGGCGTTGTCGATCGCGCCCATGCCCTCGCGGCGCTCGACGCGAGCGTGCGGTGAACGCGCCCGGCACGCGGGGCATCGACCCCCGCGGACCGCGGTTCGGCGCCGGCGTCACCGCGCTGCTGCTCGTCGTGGTGCTGCTGCTCGGGCCAGGGACGCCGGGCCTGGCGGTGCTCACCGTGATCGCGGCGAGCTTCGCGCTCGGTGTGGCGCGCGGCGTGCAGGGCACCTGGCAGGGCCTGCTCTACCGGTCCCTGGTCGCGCCGCGGCTCGCGCCGACGACCGAGCGGGAGGACCCGCGACCCCCGCGGTTCGCTCAGCTGGTGGGGCTGGTGGTCACCGGCACGGGCGTGCTGGTCGCGGCCCTCGGCGTCTCGGCCGCAGTGCCGGTCGCCGCGGCGTTGGCGCTGGTCGCGGCCGGGCTGAACGCCGTGTTCGGGCTGTGCCTGGGCTGCGAGCTGTACCTGCTCGGGCTGCGCCTGCGCACCCGCGGCGTCACGACCTGACTCGCTTCACCTCGTCCGGCGCTGCGACGCTCAGTAGACGAGCGCCTGCGCGCCCTCGGCGAGGATCTCCTCGACGAATGTGGACGCGCCGGCGATCCGCACCCCGGGCAGCACGTCGCCTGGCCCGATGCCGCGCCGGGCGGCGCACTGCGTGCACACCGTCACCCGGCCCTCGGCGAGCACCAGGTCCAGCAGGTCGGCCAGCGGGGTGGCGTGCTCCAGCGTGAGCTCGGCGGCGCGGCCCGGCAGCGCGAACCAGGCGCCCTCGCCGGTCAGCCACAGGCTGACGTCCACGCCGGCGGCGACCGCGGCGGACGCGACCGTGAGGGCCTGGTTCGTGGCCTCGGGGCGGTCCGTACCGCTCGTCACCTTGACCACCAGGGTTCGGCTCATGGGCTCAGGCTAGCCAGCGCGCGGCCGGTAGCATGGCGCCATGTCCGGGCTCGAGGTGTTCTTCGTCTCCCTGCTCGCCGTCACCACGCTCGCCATCGGGTGGTTCGCGGTGTACGTCGTCTACAAGCTGTACCAGGGCCAGCGCTGACGTCGCTGCGCCCTGCCCACCCGTCCGTCCCGACCGGGGGTGCGTCCGTGTCGTTCGTGCTGCCCGAGGGGCTCGCGCCCGAGGTCTACCCGCTCGCCTGGCTGGTGGGCGAGTGGCGCGGGACGGGCGTGGTCGACTACCCCGGCATCCCGCAGTCGCCGTTCACGGCGCACCTGACGGTCACCAACGACGGCGGCCCATACCTCGCGTACGCCTCGACCCTGAGGCTGGTCCCTGCGCCGGACGAGGCTGCGCCGGACGATGCTGAGCCGGACGAGGCTGCGCCGGACGAGGCCATGACCGGCCCGGTGTGGGCCGATGAGCGCGGCTACTGGCGCGTCCCGCCGGAGCGCCCCGACGACCTCCCGGCCACCACGTATCCCGTGGAGCTGCTGGTCGCGGACCCGTCGGGTCACGTGGCCGTCTACGTGGGCGCCGTCGGCGAGGGTCGCATCGACCTGGTCAGCGACCTCGTCGCGCGCACCGCCAGCGGCGCCGAGGTGACCGCCGGCCGGCGCCTGTACGGCCTCGTCGGCGGCGAGCTGATGTGGGTGCACGAGCTGGCGGCGTTCGGCCACCCGCTCCAGCCGTACACGTCGGCGCGGCTGACCCGCGTGGACGTGCCATGACCAGCCCGCTGCTGGCCCGCCACGGCGCCGTCGCGGGCGCGGGGCCGGACGCCGGTGTGGCGTGGCACTACGGCGACCCGGTCGCCGAGCAGCGCGCCCTGGAGCGCGGTGTCGGCCTGGTGGACCAGTCCCAGCTGGGCGTCGTCCGCGTGGCCGGGCCGGACCGGCTGACCTGGCTGCACTCGATCACCAGCCAGCAGCTGGCGGACCTGCCGCCGCACACGTCCACCGAGACCCTGGTGCTGTCCCCGCAGGGGCACGTGGAGCACGCCGCGGCCGTGGTCGACGACGGCACGGCCACCTGGCTGATCACCGAGACCGCCGCTGCGCTGGCCGGCTGGCTGGACCGGATGCGCTTCATGCTCCGCGTCGAGGTGGCCGACGTCACCGCGGACTGGGCGGCGCTCGGCGAGAGCATCGCCGACGAGGGCAGCCCCGACGGGCCGGTGACCTGGCGGGACCCCTGGCCCCGCGTCGCACCCGGTGGCACCCGCTACGGCCCGCCCGACGACGAGCACCCCGGCGCGGACCGCGCCTGGCGCCTCGTGCTGGTGCCGCGCGCGGCGCTGGTCGGCGAGGTCGCCACCCGCCTGGCGGCCGGCCAGGTGCTGGCCGGCACGTGGGCGAGCGAGGCGCTGCGGGTGGCCGCCGCCCGGCCGCGCGCCGCCCGCGAGGTGGACGAGCGCACCCTGCCGGCCGAGCTCGACTGGCTGCGGACCGCCGTGCACCTGCACAAGGGCTGCTACCGCGGCCAGGAGTCGGTGGCCCGGGTGCACAACCTCGGTCGGCCGCCGCGCCGCCTGGTGCTGCTGCACCTCGACGGCTCGGGCCACCTGCTACCCGCACCGGGCGCGGCGGTCCGCACCGCTGACGGCCGGCCCGCCGGTGTGCTCACCACCGCGGCCCGGCACCACGAGCTGGGGCCGGTGGCGCTGGCGGTGCTCAAGCGCTCGACGCCGACCGCCGACGAGCTGGTGGTCGACGAGGAGGGCGGCGCCGTCCCCGCCGCGCAGGAGGTCGTCGTGCCCGGCGACGGAGTCCCGGTGGACCGGCCGCCGGCGCGCGGCGCGCTGGCCCGCGACCTCGGGCCGCACCGCGGCGCCTACCCGGGCGCCCAGCCAGGTGGCGCGGCGTCACCCGGCCCGGCGCTCGGCCCCCGCACCGGCCGGTGAGCGTGCGGGCGCCGACGGCCCGCGAGCTGCGGGTGCTCGCCGGGTCGCGGGTTCGCCAGGGCTGGGCGCGCGTGGTCGCGTCGTGGGTGTGGATCGTGCAGGCGTCGGTGGCGGGCGCGGTGGCCTACGCGGTGGCGTACTACGCCCTCGGGCACACCAACCCGTTCTTCGCGCCGGTGTCGACGTGGATCGCGCTGGGCTTCTCCCGCGACCGCGAGCTGCGCCGGGTGGCCGAGCTGGCCGTCGGGGTGGCGCTCGGCGTGGGGTTCGGCGACCTCGTCGTGCACTTGATCGGTTCGGGTGTGTGGCAGCTGGGTGTGGTGCTGGCGGCGTCGGCGCTGGCCGGGCGGTTCGTCGACCGGTCGGCGCTGATCACCACGCAGGCGGGAGTGCAGGCGATCGTCATCGTCGGGCTGCCGGCGATCGGCGGTGGGCCGTTCGGGCGCTGGATCGACGCGCTGGTGGGCGGCGTCGTCGCACTCGCGGTGGTGCTGCTGACGCCCGGCGACCCGCGCCGGCACGTGCGGACGTTGGCCCGGGACGCCGAGGGCGAGCTGGCGGACCTGCTGCGCGACCTCGCGCACGGCCTGCGGGCGGCGGCCGCCGCGCCGGTCGAGGACGCCCTGGTGCGGGGCCGCGCCTCCCAGCCGGCGCTCGACGAGTGGCGCGAGGCGGCCGTCTCGGCCCGCGACCTGGCCCGGGTGTCGCCGGCCGCGCGCCGGCACGCCGACGAGCTGGCGCGGCACGTCACCAGCGCGGTGCTGCTGGACCGGGCGATGCGCAACGCCCGGGTGCTGGCGAGGCGCACCCTGGCCGTCGTCGTCTCGGGCACGTCGGCGCCCGCCCTGGCCGACGCGCTGGACGAGGTCGCCGGGGGCGTCGCCGCGCTCACCGCCGCGGACGGTGCGGGCCGCGCGCCGACCGACGCGCGCGAGCGCCTCGCCGCCGCGGCCGGGCGGCTGGACCCGCACGCGCTCGCCGACGACTGGCAGGTGCAGAGCCTCGTGCTGCTGGTCCGCTCGCTCGTCGTCGACCTGCTGGAGGCGGCCGGCGCCGACCCCGCGGCGGCGCGTGCGGCCCTGCCGGAGCTGTGAGCGCCCCGTCGTCCGCTAGCGTCGGTCAGATGGAGGTCGCGGTCAGCGCCTTGCGCGCGGAGCTCAAGCAGTGGATCGAGGCGGCGCGGGGTGGGCAGGACGTCGTCATCACCGAACGCGGCGTGCCGGTGGCGCGTCTGACGGGCGTCGAGTCGTCGGATCTGCTGGCCCGCCTGGAGCGCGACGGGCTGCTCACGCTCCCCGAGCAGCCCCGGCCGCCGGCGCACGTGGACGAGCCGGCACGGGCCACCAGCGCGGTCTCCGGCCTGGTGCGCCGGCTGCGCCGCTGACCGGCCATGGCCCTCGTCTACCTGGACACCAGCGCCCTGGTGGCGCTGTGCCTGCCGGAGGCCGGCAGCGCCCTGGCCGGCGCGCTGTGGGACGGCGCCGACGTCGTCGCGACCTCCCGGGTCGCCGACGCGCAGGTGCGCGCCACCCTGGCCGCCGCCTTCCGTGACGGCGTGCTGACCGCCGCGCAGGCACGCGCCGCGCTGGAGGAGTGGGACCGGCTGTGGCCCGCGCTGGCGGTGGTCGAGGCCGTCCCGGCGCTGCTCGACGAGGCCGCGTCGCTGGTGGTGCGGCACCCGCTGGCGGCCGGGGAGGCGGTGCACGTCGCGTCGGCGCTGACCCTGCGCTCGCCGGACCTCGTCGTCGGCTGCTTCGACGAGGCGGTGGCGGCGGCGGCCCGCGGCGAGGGCCTGCGCGTGGTGCCGTAGGCGGGACGGCCGTGTGGTCCGGCGGCGAGCCGACTGCGAAGCGCCGTCAGCGGCCCGGCCGCGAGGTGCGGGTCGCCGGTTAGGCTCGGCGCGTGAGCGTGCTCGGTGGGATCCAGCTGGTCCTGGTGTGGGTGTTCTTCGCCGTCATCTTCGCGGTGTGCCTGTGGGCGCTGATCGACTGCGCGACGCGGCCGGCCTCGGCGTTCACCCAGGCCGGCAAGCGCACCCGGCCGTTCTGGCTGATGGTGCTCGCGGCGGCGTCCCTGGTGGCCTTCCTCGCGCTGCCGCTCGGGATCGCGCCCTCGCAGTTCTTCTGGTTCCTCGCGGTGTTCTCGGCGGTGGCGGGAATCGTCTACCTCGTCGACGTGCGCCCGGCGGTGGCGCCGTACTCGCGGCGCCGCGGCGGACGGGGACCGTCCGGCGGGCGGGGACCGTCGCGCGGCGGCTGGTGAGGGGACCCGTCCCGTGCGAGCCGTCGTGCAGCGGGTCACCCGCGCGAGCGTGCGCGTGGCCGGCCGCGTCGTCGGCGCGATCGACCGGCCCGGGCTCGTCGTGCTGGTGGGCGTCACACCCGGCGACGGCGCGACCCAGGTCGAGCTGATCGCGCGGAAGGTCGCCGAGCTGCGCATCCTGCGCGACGAGCGGTCCGCGCTGGACGAGGGCGCACCGGTGCTCGTCGTCAGCCAGTTCACGCTCTACGCGGACACCCGCAAGGGCCGCCGGCCGACCTGGAACGCGGCGGCGCCGGGGGCTGTGGCGGAGCCGCTGGTGGCCGCGGTGGCCGAGGCGCTGCGGCGGCGGGGGCTCGAGGTGGCCACCGGCCAGTTCGGCGCCGACATGGCGGTCGAGCTGGTGAACGACGGCCCGGTGACGATCCTGCTGGAGTCCGAGCCGTCCTGAGGCCCCGAGCCGTCCTGACGCCCGAGCCGTCCTGACGCCCGATCGACCTGGCGCGGTGAACTCGCCCGGACATGAGGAAAGGCCCCTCGGAGTAAGCGTCCGGGGGGCCTTCCTCTGACCGCAGATCCTCATGTCGCCGGTTGCCCGGTGACGGACGTCGCTGCGACGGTGCGACGCAGTCCCTCAGCGGTGGGATCCGGCAAGCCGGTCCATCACCTGCGGTGCTGCTGCGATCGGCCGTCCGGTCCCGAGATGGCCCTCGCATCGTCGTCTGCGAGTCGGAAGGTTGCCCCGCCGATATGGCCGTCCGTTCTCCGAGCGGTCTCGGCCCCGCTGTCTGGGCCCTCGCCACGCGATGTCCCCCGAAAGAGACGCCCCGCAGTCCGGGACTTCGACGCCCTCCGCCTGTCCGGTTCGATGCTCCCCGGGGGGAGCTTCTGGCCCTTCAGGTCTCGGTGTCGAGGCCGATGTGAGATTTCTAGTCCCGTTCGTCTACACGTCACAAGGGGTTCTCCGAGGGGACTTTTGTCCACCGCATCCTGCACACGGCTGTCCACAGGGTGACCTGCGCAAAGACCCTGGAGGCACAGGGCTGTGGACCAAAGATGTGGACGGCTCGGCGTGTCGTTCACCCGATCGGGCGCGCGACGCTCCTAGCGTGGTTCTCGGCACGGGCCCCTCGGAGGTAAGCGTTCGAGGGGCCTCGCCGTTTCCGGCCGACGGCGCGAGGATCGAACCGTGCAGATCGAGGCCGTCCACGGCGACATCACCACCCAGCGCGTCGACGCGATCGTCAACGCGGCCAACTCGTCGCTGCTGGGCGGCGGCGGGGTGGACGGCGCGATCCACGCCGCGGCGGGGCCGGACCTGCTCGCGGCCTGCCGCGAGCTGCGGCGCACCGCGCTGCCGGCCGGGCTGCCCGTGGGCCGGGCCGTGGCCACCCTGGGGTTCGCGCTGCCGGCGCACTGGGTGATCCACACCGTGGGGCCCGACCGGTACCGCGGCGAGGTGGACCCCGCGCTGCTCGCGTCCTGCTTCACGACGAGCCTCGACGTCGCGGCGGGGCTGCCCGCGGCGTCGGTGGCGTTCCCCGCGGTGAGCGCGGGGGTCTACGGCTGGGACGTGCGCGAGGTGGCGGCCGTGGCCGTGGCCGCCGTGCACGGGTGGGAGGCGGCGTACGAGGACGGGCCGGTGGAGCTGGTGCGCTTCGTGCTGTTCTCCCCGTCCGCGCTGGCCGCGTTCGACGAGGCCCTCACCTCAGCCTCCTGACATCCGAGGACGGTGGGGGAGGGCGCCGTCGACCGGGACGTCGGCAGGGTGCGGCGGGGTCAGGGGCGCAGGGCGGCGAGGGCCCGGGCGACGGAGTCGTCGTCGGCCCAGACGTGGAACGCCAGCCGCACGCCGCCGGCCCGGCCGGCCACCCGCAGGCCGGCGGCTGTCAGCCGCTGCCGCACCGTGCCGTCCGGATCGGGCAGGGAGACGATCGCGCTGCCCGTCGGCGCCAGGCCCAGGCCGGCGCGCAACCCGTCGGCGAGCGTCACGTCGTGGCGGCGCACCGCGTCGGGGTCCGGGCCGGTCAGCGCGTCGGCGAACGCCGCCAGCGCCGGCGCCGTGCCCAGCCAGCACAGCCAGGCGGGGGACACGTCGAACCGGCGGGCGTCGTCGGCCAGCCGCATGTCGTGGCCGTAGAGGGACGCCGAGACGTCCTGGCCGGCGTACCAGCTGGCCGTGATCGGCCGCAGCCGGTCGCGCAGCTGCGGGCGCACGGTGAGGAACGCGGTGCCCCGCGGCGCGGACAGCCACTTGTAGGCGCCCGTCACGGTGACGTCGATCCGGCCCGCGTCGACCGGCAGCCATCCGACGCTCTGCGTGAGGTCGACGATGCTCAGCGCGCCGACCGCGCGGGTGGCCGCGAGCACGGCGTCCAGGTCCGCGATCCGCCCGTCGCCCGACTGGACGAGGGAGAACGCGACGGCGGCGGTGCCCGGCCGCACCTCGTCGGCCAGCGCCTCCAGCGGCACGGCGCGCACGGTGACGCCGCGGTCGGCGTGGGCGAGGAACGGGTAGGTGACCGACGTGAAGTCGCCCTCGACGGTGAGCACCTGCGCGCCGTCGGGCAGGCTCGCCGCCACCAGCGCGACGAGCGGTGCCACCTGCGAGCCGACCGCCACGTCGCCCGGCGTCACCCCGACGATCCGGGCGAAGTCCGCGCGGGAGTCGGCGACGGCCGCGTCGTACTCGGCCAGGTCGATGGTGCCGTCCGCCCAGCGCGCGAGACCCGCGGTCATGGCGGCGACCGTCGCCCGGGTCGGCAGGCCGCAGGTGGCGGCGTCGAGATGACCGGGGTTCGGGGCGAAGGCCGCCCGCAGGGTGTCGAGGCTCACGGCTCGATGGTCGACGGGAGACCTGGCATCACACAAGGGTGGATTGATGAACCCAGCCATTCATCGACATTATGATGCGGCCATGGCGAACGACGTCGGAGGTCCTGACCTGCGGGCGCTCGACGTGGCGGCGCTGCGGCTGCTGCAGGCGATCGCCGAGCACGGCACGTTGACCGCCGCCGCAGCGGCGCTGGGCTCCAGCCAGCCGGCCGTCAGCCAGCACGTGCGCCGCCTCGAGCGTCGCCTCGGCCTGGCGCTGCTCGACCGGTCCGGACCGCGCGTCCGGCTCACCGAGGCGGGTCAGGCGCTGGCGCGGCACGGCGCCGGCCTCAACGCGGCGGTGCGCGCGGCGGGGGCCGAGGTCGCCGCGCTCGCCGGCCTGCAGTCGGGGCTGGTGCGGCTGCTCGCGTTCCCGTCGTCGTCGGCGACGCTGCTGCCGCGCGCGTTGGCGGCGCTGCGCGCCGAGCACCCCGGGCTGACCGTGACGTTCGCCGAGGCCGAGCCGCCGGCGTCGTTGGCCGCGCTGCGCGACGGGTCCTGCGACCTGGCGTTGGCCTTCGCGTACCCCGGCGTCGCTCTCGGGCGGGGGGAGGACGACCTGTCCGGGCTGGTCAGCCGGCACCTGCTCGACGACCCCACGCTGGTGGCGCTGCCGTCCGGCCACCGGCTCGCCGACGCCCCGGGCCTGGACCTGGCGGACCTGGCCGACGAGACCTGGATCGCCGGCTGCCCCCGGTGCCGCGGGCACCTGCTGTCGGCGGCGGCCGACCGGGGGTTCGCCCCCGACGTCGCCTACGCCACCGACGACTACGTCGCGGTGCTGGGGCTCGTCGCCGCGGGGCTCGGCGTGGCGCTGCTGCCCGGGCTGGTGCGGCCGATCGCGGAGCGGCACCCGGGCGTCGTGGTGCGCCCGGCCGCCGGCACCTCGTCGCGCGCGGTGTACGCCGTGACCACGCCCGACCTGCTGCGGGTGCCGGCCGTCGCCGCGACGATGGAGGCCCTGGCCGCCGCGGTCCCGCCGCGCTGATCAGCGAGGGCTGGGGTCGTCGTCCAGGACGCCGGGCAGCTCAAGCGCGGCCACGATGGTGCGGACCACGCCGTTGCGGTTGTTGCTCGGCGCGACGAAGCGCGCGTGGGCGCGCACCTGCGGGTGCGCGTTGTCCATGGCGAACGACCACGCGGCGGCGTCGAGCAGCCCGAGGTCGTTGAGGAAGTCCCCGAAGGCCATGGTCTGCTCGCGGTCCACGCCGAGCGCGCGCTTTACGGCGGCGAGGGCGTGGCCCTTGTCCGCGGTGAGGCTCATCACGTCGACCCAGTGCTCCCCGGACACCACCACCTGCACCGGCAGATCGAGGGCGGCGAGCGCCCGGCCGGCGCCGCGCTCGGAGGAGTCGAAGTCGTAGACGGCGAGCTTGAGCGCCTCGTCGTCGGCGACCGCCCGCAGATCGTCCACCACCTGCAAGCGGGCGTAGTAGGGCTCCACCTGGTCGAGGAAGGGCCGGTCCGCGCGCTCGACGTACGCCGAGGCCTTGCCGCAGTAGACGGTGCCGACGTCGGCGCCGGATGCGGTGAGGTCCCGGACGGCGTCGACGACGGCGAGCGCCGCCGCCGCGTCCACCCCGTCGCTCGACAGCTCGCGGCCCTCGTGCACCACGTAGGCGCCGTTCTCCGCGATGTAGACGAGGTCGTCGCGGCCGAACTGGCGACGCAGCGTGGCGTACTGGCGGCCGGACGCCGGGCACAGCGCGATGCCGCGGGCGTGCAGCGCGTCGAGCAGCCGCCAGAAGCTCGGGTCGACGTTCTTGTCGTCGTCGAGCAGCGAGCCGTCCAGGTCCACCGCGACGAGCCGGACGTCCGGCACCACGGGCAGGTCGGGCGGTTCGTGCACGTCACCGGGGGCGGGCGTCATCCACCCAGTGTCCCCCGGAGGTCCGCCATGCCGCGCCGAGGAGGACCCGGTCGGGGTACGGGTCAGGGTCGGCCCAGCCAGGCCAGCACGGCGGCGACCACCGGTGCCGGCGCCGGCGCGTGGGCGCCGGGCACCAGGACGAGGCGCACCGGCCCGCACACGGTGCCCAGCGCGGCGGCGAGCTCGTCGGGCGAGCCGAAGGGGTCGCGCTCGCCGCTGACCGCCAGCACCGGCACACCGATGTCCGGCAGGTGCGCCACGCGCGGGCGCTCCGGGTGCCCGGGCGGGTGCAGGGGGTAGGACAGCAGCACCAGTCCGGCCACCGGCAGGCCCTCGGCGACGGCCATCGAGCACATCCGGCCGCCGAACGACCGGCCGCCGACGACGAGCCGGTCGGTGGGCGTGCCCAGCTCGGCCGCGAGGTCCGCCGCGTGCCGGCCCACCGCGGCCACCGCAGCGGGCGTCGAGCGTGGCAGGTCGACCCGCCGCACCGGCAGCGGCGCGAGCGCCGCCTCCAGGGCCACCAGCGTGGCGTCGTCGCGGGTGCCACCCGCGCCCGGGGCGAGCAGCACCCCGGCGACGTCCGCCGGGCCCGGGCCGGGCGGCGTCGTCAGGGACAGCGTCGTCAGGGACGGCGCCGTCACCGCGGGCTTCGCTCCGCGGCGCATCGTCAGGGACGGCTCAGGGCGTCGGTGACGCCGGGCTCCGGCGGACCGAGGTGCACCGGGTCACGCCCGATGAGGGCATCCCAGGCCGCCTTCCACGAGGCCGGCACCTCGCGCAGCTTCCACCCCAGCGCCTGGCGGGGGTGCACGCTCTCCGCGGACACGCCGACCCCGACGACGTCGATGCCGGCCGCGGTGCAGGAGAACAGCGCGCGACGCAGGTGGTAGTCCTGCGTGACGAGCACGGCGCGCGTCACGCCGAACACCCGGCTCGCCCGGACGCAGGTGTCGTGGGTGTCCAGGCCGGCGAAGTCGCGCACGATCGCGTCGTCGGGCACGCCGTGGGCCAGCAGCCAGTCACGCATCGCGGACGGCTCGTCGTGGTAGGGCGTGCGGTTGTCGCCGCTGACCAGGATGACGCGCACGGTGCCGGCCGCGTACAGCGCGCGCGCCGCCTCGAGCCGTCGCGTGAGGTAGACCGACGGCGTGCCCTGCGCGGTCAACCCGGCGCCCGGCACCAGCGCGACGTCC
>Ga0302261_1000320_pt1 | contig 13040 bp, 12 predicted proteins | sample II_Fen_E2_4_FD_194561 | JGI IMG/M metagenome (GOLD analysis project Ga0302261, IMG submission 194561) | Peat permafrost microbial communities from Stordalen Mire near Abisko, Sweden - II_Fen_E2_4 | ecosystem: Environmental > Terrestrial > Soil > Wetlands > Permafrost | place: Sweden: Abisko... | reverse complement strand
AATGGCTGAAGTCAGTTTGGAGCCGTAATCGGGTATGTACAGGTTGGGCACCTGAGACGCCACACTTTTCAGGTTGAAGTGATTTTCAGAAGCCATCTTAGCCCCCGAAAGCACGGTGGACGACACCGGCAGTTCGCTCAAAAAAGCGTTCTCCCGAAGGGATTTAGTCACAACGATTTCCTGAAGGTTCAGGTTCATACTATCGGAAGGTAGCGCCGTTTCAATGGCTGAAATCGGTGATGTACAGGCTACGAGCGCCAATCCGATCAAGAATTTGGAATGCATGCTTTGCAGATTTAATTGTTGCTGCAAAGGTCAGAAAGCTTTTAGTGATGGTCAATCCTCATTTGTGAGGATAAATGCATCCAAAAAGCCGTGCGTATACGCATAAACGGTGAGTCCGGCCAGCGAATGGATGCCCAGTTTTGCGGCCAAATGTTTGCGATGCGAAATTACGGTGGTGAGCGAAATGTTCAGCCTGTCGGCAATCTCCTTGTTCATCAGCCCCTGTGCCACCAATCCGAGCACTTCCTGCTCCCGCTTGCTCAAAATTTCGGGCAGCGGCGCCGTTTCCGGCAAGGATAGAAACGTTCGGCGCATCGGCCTGGATTTCTTCTTCTGAAACGTTGTGATGATGTCTTCTTCCATTTGAAGCACCACCGGCTTCAGCAGCCGTTCCTCCACCCGATTCAACGCCACCGTCAGTTCAACCAACCGATGAAAATCGACCAGTTTTTGCCAACCATTCAAATCATCCCCCGAAGTCACTTCCAACGTGTTTTTCAAATCCTCAAGTGCTGGCAATGCATTTTTTGGAAAGAACTCAATACTGTAACTCAGCAGATTGCTCTTGCCCGAAGTATATTCCGGGCTGTAATACAGTTCATAAATACCAGTAATGTGTGGCAGAACCGTATGTTCCAGTTCCTCTTGATGCGCCTTGAGTTGCTGAAGTACCGCTTCAGAACTCTGATGGAGTTGAACCAGTAAATAGTCCATCACGGCACGTGTCATCTCGCACAATTGCAAAAGTCCATAGGCAGGCAGCGTTTCATTCCATTCAAAATCCTGGCAAATACCCACTTCCAACAACGGAATCAACACAGGCTCCAGGATGTTCTGCTCTTTGCAAATCTGACGTACGGAAGCAATGCCATAAGGTCCACGAAGTCCGAGGGCATGGATCATAGGCATCATGTGAGGATACTTAAAAAGGAGTTCCCTCAACGGTTGATCCGGTGATATCCGCATCGAACAAGGTGATTTCTTCATGATTTGGCTGCTATGGAAACAAAGATAGCGGTTTCTGACTATATTTACCGTATGAAACCCCGCATCCTACTGTCCGTTTTGGCATTGACTTTGACGCTGTTCAATACCGCAGCCGCACAAACCACGACTAAACCAAGCGAGGATTACAACTACTTTCTGCACAGGAGCACTGCCCACCCTTTGACAGTGGATCCTCACAAATGGGTTCAACAACCGCAAATCGACTCCTGGGAATCCATGGAAAAAGCCTTTAATAAGGCCCAACAAAACCAAGACGGTTACGGCATCTATCAATTAGCCTACATGGAATATGTCCAAAACTTGACAAAAGATGAGTTGAACCCCAAAACCATGTTGTACAGGGCTTTCGAAATAGGCAAAGCCAACGGTGATCCCTATCTGATGTACTGGGTCACTCACCTGGAAGGCGCTGTTTTTTTTCATTACGAATACTTGTCACGGCGGCGGCATCATGCGGAATGGACCGATTCTGTGGCTACTGAAAAAAAGGAATGGCCCGTCTTGTATCTGTTGGCCGATCTGAACGATGCCTGCTACAAGGAAATAAAAATCCTGGGTGAGCAATACCTCCAATGTGCTTATCTGAAGGATGAAACATATGGTTTGCTCCCTTATGACGTACGTCTGAAAGCGCAGGAAATGGAGCAAAACGCCTCCAAAAAATAATCTGAAAAAACAACCTTTACAAAGTACCATTCGGAACATTCCGAATTATATTTGTTCAAAGAGCGAACCTATTCATGCATCCTTTCATGGATGCATCTTTGACATAGTTACAGCGGCACAACGCCCGATCAGGTAGAGCATCTCATGCTCACCGGTCAGAAGATTCGGACCATCAGCACCCATTTTTTGCTGAATACGGATACGGAAATGGACCTGACCGGGCATGCCGCCGATTAATCTTACCCTTCTTTAGTTAATTTCTGCTAAAAACCAGTGCCAAACAACTGACTTTGGTTTTATTGGCATTACTTTTGTACTGTTGTTTATGCAACAATAAAAGTATGGAAGAACTTTTCAGTGATAAAGAGCTGGTTTTCGGAATTGTGAGCGGTCGGGTATCGACGGCCATCAACCGTAGGCTGTACCGTGATTTCCGCAACAATGACATTGCGCTTACCCCGGAACAATGGATGGTCCTGCAGTTTCTTTCCCTCAAGGACGGCATTTCCCAACAGGAACTGGCAACCATCACCTACAAGGACAGACCGGGCATCACTCGGATGCTTGACAATCTGGAAAAGCACAGCCTCATTGCTCGTCTGGCAGACAAGTCTGACAAGCGCAGCAACTTGATCCACATTACGAAAGCTGGATTGGCACTGCATCAGAAAGCAAAGCACATTGTTCTGCAAACCATGCAGGATGCCTTGGTAGGCATTTCAGAAGAAGAAATTAAAGCTGGAGAAAAGATTTTGAAAAAAATCTTCAAGAATCTCGAGTAATTTTTTTGCTCATATTGTTGCATATGCAACCATTTAGTATTTTAAGGTATGAAAAAGATTATTTTATGGGGTTTGTTGCTGACGGCAAGTGTGCAAGGTCAGGCACAAAACATCCTTTCCCTGGCCGATTGCAGGCAATTGGCCACCACCCACAACAAAGAAGTACAGATGGCTGCCGAGAAAGTGAAGGCTGCCGAAAGTCTCCGGAAGGCAGCTAGAACGCAATATCTGCCAAGTCTGGCTGCCAATGGCGGTTACATCCGCAATCAAAAGAACATGTCCCTGCTTGGACAAGACCAGTACCTGCCAGTTTTCAACTACAATGCCTCGGGCACGGTCAATTACGCGGCATCCTGGAACAACGGTTGGACACTGGTGAACGGAAGCCCGGTACCGCTCGATGCCAGCAGCCAACCCTTCGATCCGAAAGCCAATCCTGAAAAGATTCTCTGGAAAAACCAAGCCTACATTCCCAAGGACGCCTTCGAAGTCGATATGAAAAACATCTACGTGGGTGCCGTCACACTGACACAACCGTTGTTTCTGGGAGGTAAAATCCGTGAACTGAACCGTATGGCAGACAGCGGTAAAAAACTGGCCGAAGCCCAACAGGAAAGCGAGATATCCGAAACCATTGTCAACACCGATGCCGCCTATTGGCGCATCGTATCCCTCATCAATAAGGAAAAACTTGCCAAAAGCTACGTGGCGCTGCTTCAAAAGCTCGACGACAACCTGGAAAAGTCGGTTTCCTTCGGTGTGGCGACCAAATCGGATGCACTTTCCGTCAAGGTCAAGCTGAATGAAGCGGAAATGTCGTTGTTGCAGGTGGAAGACGGGCTCACACTTTCGAAAATGGTCTTGTGTCAGATTTGCGGAATGCCCATGAACACTGCCTTCAGCCTTGCCGATGAAAAGCTGGACAGCTTGCAGGAAACACCGGCTGGCGCTCCCCTGACAGGAGCCTCCGTGTATGACCGCCCTGAAATCAAGAGCCTCGAGCAGATGGTGAACATCGCCGATGCCAACCGCAAAATAGCCGAATCCCGATTCATGCCCAATGCCGCCCTGACCGCCGGATACACCGTGTCGAACCCCAACATGTACGACGGCATACAGAACAATTTCGGTGGAAGCTATCAAATAGGAGTCGTTGTGAATGTACCGCTCTTCCATTTCGGGGAGCGGGTACACACGCTGCATTCCGCACAAAGCGAGAAAACAGTGGCCGACCTAAAGCTGGAGGATGCCAAAGAAAAGGTGGAACTGGACATTACTCAGGCGAGGTTCAAAAATGAAGAGTCCTCTAAAAAGGCTATCATGACGATTTCCAACAAAGCGAAGGCCGAGGAAAACCTGCATTACGCCACCATCGGTTTCGAAACCGGCAACATCACCACTTCCACCCTGATGGAAGCACAAACTGCTTGGCTGAAAGCGAATTCCGAAAACATCGACGCACAGATCGACGTACAACTGTGCAACGTTTATTTACAAAAAGCATTGGGTAACTTATTTTAATTTCAATAGGAATGACAACACCGTCTAAAGACCTGGAAAAGGTCGAATTAAAGAAAAGCCGGACCACTTTGGTACTCGGTTTGATCGTACTGCTCTCCGTCGTAGTGCTGGTTTCCATCATCGGATGGATCGTACTCAAACCTGCTCCCGAAGTCATTCAAGGGGAGGTCGAAGCCAATGAAGTCCGGGTTTCCGGGAAACTGGCCGGTCGAATCCTTTCCTTTGGTGCCGCTGAAGGCGATCAAGTCCAAGCCGGCGAATTGCTGGTCAAACTGAGTTCGCCCGAACTGCTGGCCAAGCTGGCACAGGCTGAAGCCGCCGAATCGGCCGCTGTCGCGCAAAATAAGAAGGCGTTGAAAGGCGCACGCGAAGAGCAAATCCGCGGTGCTTACGAATTGTGGCAGAAGGCCAAGGTCGGTCTCGACATCGCCGAAAAGTCTTTTGGAAGGGCCAAGAAGCTCTACGAAAACGAAGTGATTCCCGCCCAGAAATACGACGAAGCGGAAGCTCAATATCTAGCGGCTTCAGCCACTGAAAAAGCGGCCAAATCGCAGTACGACATGGCTTTGAACGGTGCCGAAAACGAGGACAAGCTGGCTGCGCAAGCCTTGGTGAACCGCGCGCAGGGAGCCGTTTGGGAAGTGGAAGCCTATTTGCCCGAGACCAAATTGACCGCACCGATTACGGGTGAGATCTCAGAAATCTACCCCAAAGTGGGCGAACTGGTCGGTCAGGGTGCTCCCATCATGACCATCGTAGACCTGAACGATTGCTGGATTACCTTCAACGTCCGCGAAGACCAACTTCGGGATTTCAAGATGGGCTTAAACATTCAGGTTTCAATTCCCGCTTTAAACTTGCAGAAGGTCGCCTTCAAGATTTCGTACATGAAAGCTTTGGGTAGCTACGCCACCTGGAAAGCAACCAAGACGACGGGCGATTTCGACCGAAAAACCTTTGAAGTTCGTGCCAAACCGGTTCGGAAAATCAAGGACCTCCGCCCCGGAATGTCCGTTTTACTGGAAGAAAGCGCCGACTGAAATGCCCAAGATACATAGACCTGGCTTTTATCTGGTTTTGGCCCGCGAACTCAGGCGAATGGTGTCCAGACCCATCTATCCGTTGTTGATTTTCTTCCTGCCGCTGGGTTTCCTGGTATTCTTCGCCACGCTGATGCCGCAGGGACTGCCCGACCAACTGCCCATCGGGGTGATTGACCACGACCAGTCCAGCCTGTCGCGAAAAATCATCCGCCAAATCGACGCCTCCCAGCAGACCAACGTTTCCCAACGCTACCTCCATTTTTCGGAAGCCCGTGGAGACGTGCAGCGAGGTGAAATCTTCGGATTCATCGAGCTTCCCGAGGGCCTGATGAAGGACGTCACCAACGGCATACAACCCACGGTCCACTTCTACTACAACCAGAGCTACCTCATTCCCGGCTCCTTGGTGCTCAAGAACTTAAGCTATCTGATGACCACCGTTTCAGGCGGAGCCAACCTGCAGGTGCGACAAGCCAAAGGCCAGGGTTACGACGAAAGCATGGCTCAAGTTTTACCCATCGTTCCGGAGATGCACGCCATCGGTAATCCTTGGATCAACTATTCGGTCTACCTCATCAACGTCCTGCTGCCCGGCATGTTGCAACTGATGGTACTTCTCACAACCGTCTACGCCATCGGCATCGAAATCAAGAAACGCCGCTCGCTGAAATGGTACCGACTTTCCGGTAAATCCATGTGGAAAGCCCTGTTGGGCAAACTGTTGCCTTATACCGTCGCCTTCACTGCCGTGGGCATTTCATACGACATCGCCCTATTCAAAGTGATGCAATATCCGATGAACAGCAACATCGCCTGGATGTTCCTGAACACCTTCGAAATGGTTATTGCCTCACAAGCCATGGGCATCTTCCTGTTGGAACTCTTCATCACCCTGCCCGTTGCACTGAGCTTCACGGGTTTGTACGGCATGCTGGCCTTTTCCTATTCCGGCCTCTCCTTCCCCATCGACGGAATGCCACTGGCGATGCAGGGCCTCAGCTATCTCTTCCCCCTGCGCGGCTTCTTTCGCATTTATCAGGGCGTGGCGCTGAACGGATTAAGCCCGCTTTATTCCCTCTCCATCTACGGATTCCAACTGTTGTACCTGTTGTTCCCGCTGATGCTCCTCAAACGCCTTCGAAACGCCATCGTCAAAATGGACGCCCCCTTGCACTGAACTCAAAATGAAACAAATCCTAACGAAAGCCTTTCGTGACACGGCTGAAATCGCCATCGAAGAGTGGAAGCACGTATTCAGGGACTCCGGCGTAATGTTGGTCTTCTTCGCCGCCTGCCTCATCTATCCCGTCCTCTACGGCTTCATCTACAAGAACGAAGCCTACCGGAACATACCCGTGGTGGTGGTCAACGAAAGCCGCTCCGCCCTCAGCCGAGAATTGGTTCGCAAACTCGATGCCACTCCCGAACTCCGCATCGCCGGTCAAGTGACCACCATGGCTTCCGCCGAAAAATTATATGCTGAAAACGAGGTCTACGGCATCGTATTCATTCCGAAAACCTTCGCCGCCGACCTTGCCGCCGGTCGCCAGACCCACGTCTCGGGCTATTGCAGCATGGCCAGCATGATGTATTATAAAGGCTTCTACTCCGGTTTCAATTATGCCTGCCTGGACGTAAATCGGCACATCAAGACCGAACGCCTTCAAGTCCTCGGCTTGACCGAACGCCAGGCTACAACCGCTTCCGAACCCATCTTGAGCCAGGGTCATGCCCTTTACAACCCACTGGGAGGCTTCCCCTCCTTCCTGATGCCTGCCGTGCTGGTCCTCATCATTCAGCAAACCTTGGTGCTCGGCATCGGAATGCTGGCCGGAACCGCTCGCGAAGAGAACAAACGCCATCAGCTTGTCCCGATCAAACGCAAATACCACCGCATCCAACGCGTGGTTTGGGGCAAAGCCTTGGCTTACCTCATCATCTATTTATTCTTGGGAATCTATGACTTGATGCTTATTCCGCACCTCTTCCAGCTACCACATTTCCTGGGCCTCGCTGGTATCCTGCCCTTCTTGTTGCCCTACCTGCTCGCTTCCATCTTCTTCGGAATGGCACTCTCCGTCTTTTTCTGGAATCGCGAAATGCCCCTATTGCTCTATTTATGCACTTCCGTTCCCCTGCTCTTCATCTCTGGATTCTCCTGGCCAACCACCCACATCCATATATTCTGGAGAATGGTTTCTTTCTTTTTCCCCTCCACCTTCGGCATCAACGGTTTCATCAAAATGAATTCAGCCGGCGCCTCCATCGGTCAAGTCGGTCCTGAAATCATGGGCCTCTGGGTTCAGACCGGATTCTATTTCGTGTTTACCTGGTTCGCCTATAGTTGGCAAATTAGGCAAAGTGAGCGGAAAACAATCAAAATTTCAACTTTTTAAATCAAAACCTGCATAAAACAAAAAAGCACCCGAACCCGAGTGCTTGCAAACTTGAAAAACTGAAATTTTACTTGACCGAAATCTTCCGAACCGCCGTGCCCACCTTGACAATGTAATAGCCTTTGGGCAGTTCCAGCGTGAACGATTGGTTGGAGCTTTCAACCTTTTTTTCAACAACGCGGACGCCTACGATGCTTAAGACTTCCATCTTTTCTCCGACGGTAGCGTTCTGCAATTGAAGATTTTTCCCAGACAAAATAACGGATAACGTTGGTTCCGTCGTAGCAGCGGCAACAGCCTTCTCAGCCTTCTGGGCAGCCAGAGGAGCTAAGGTGATGAGGGCCAAAACTAAAATTGCAACGATCTTCTTCATTCGTTCAGTCATATCAGGCAAAGGTAGGGCAGTTTGTCAGAATATCCAAATTAAAAGACTTATATTTCAAAAAGAAGGTTTTCGTCGGCCAGAACCGTATTTTCAAAATGTGCTTTGGCTTGTTCCAAAAGCAGTTTCTCATCGGAATACCGGGCAGAAAAATGTCCGATAATCAACTTTTTGACACAGGCTTCGGCAGCAACCCTCCCGGCCATGGAGGCTGTGGAGTGAAACGTTTCCCTGGCCCTGTCTTTTTCCATTTCATCAAAAGTGGCTTCGTGATAAAGCAAGTCAACTCCCTGAATAAGAGGTATCAGTGCTTTTGAATACGCTGTATCGGAACAATAGGCAAAAGACTTGCTCGGTATGGAGGGCTTGGTTAGCCGGTCATTCGCGACCACCTCCCCTTCCGCCGTGGTGAAATCCAAACCTTGCTTGATGCCTGGTATCGCCTTCAGCGGAATATGGTAGAATTCAATCATATCCTTGCGGATGTGTCTGGGCCTTTCCTGTTCCTTAAATAGGAATCCTGCCGTCGGAATGCGGTGATTGAGCGGCAAGGTGTAGACCTGAACCGACTTGTCCTCATATATTAAGGTGTGCTCAGCTGAATTGAATGGTGCAAACCGAATCTCATAAGCCAAGCCTTTGCAGAAATAATCCAGTTGCGGCTGCAGCATCTTTTCCAAATCCGCATGCGCATGGATGGTCAGCGGTGCGGTGCGTCCCAGCATGCCCATGGTCGAAATCAGACCGATCAGCCCGAAACAATGGTCACCGTGCAGGTGCGAAATGAAGATGTCGTAAATCTTGTTGTAGTTGAGCTTGGTGCTTCGGAATTGGAGTTGGGTGCCCTCGCCGCAATCGATCAGGAACAACTTGTCCCTGACGTTCAGCACCTGGGCTGCCGGCAAATGGCGACGGGTCGGCAATGCCGACCCGCAACCCAATATGTGTAGATCGAAGCGATCCATTTGCTCAGTTAGAATTCCGCGTTGCGCGGTGTTCTTGGGAAAGGTATCACGTCACGGATGTTGGACATCCCGGTTACGAAGAGCATGAGGCGTTCAAAGCCAAGGCCGAATCCGCTGTGCGGAGCAGTACCAAACTTACGGGTTTCGAGGTACCACCAGATGTCGTTTTCAGGCACGCCCATTTCCTTGGCACGTTGCGACAGTTTTTCCAGATTTTCCTCACGCTGCGAACCACCGATGATTTCCCCGATTTTCGGGAAAAGCACGTCCATGGCACGAACGGTCTTACCATCGTCGTTCTGTTTCATGTAGAAAGACTTGATTTCCTTGGGGTAATCTGTCAAGATCTTGAAATGAACTTCCACCAAATAGCGTTCGTGTTCGGAAGCCAAGTCGGCACCCCAGAAAACAGGGAATTCGAATTTGTGACCGTTGGCTACGGCTGCTTCCAGAATTTCAACTCCTTGTGTATAAGGCAATCGGATGAAATCGTTGTCCACTACGAATTGCAAACGTTCCAACAATTCCTTGTCGTACATAGATGCCAAGAAATTCAGGTCGTCCTGACAGTTGTCCAGTGCCCATTTCACGCAGTATTGAATGAAATCTTGAGCCAACTGCATGTTGTCTTCGATTTCATTGAACGCCACTTCCGGTTCAATCATCCAGAACTCAGCCAAATGGCGGGGAGTATTGGAATTTTCAGCGCGGAAGGTCGGCCCAAAGGTGTAAATGGCTCCCATGGACATGGCTGCGAGTTCCCCTTCCAGCTGACCGGAAACCGTGAGGCTAGTCTGCTTTCCGAAGAAATCGTCGGAGTAGTCGATATTGCCTTTTTCGTCCTTTTTCAAGTCGTAAAGGTTCATCGTCGTTACCTGGAACATCTGGCCGGCACCTTCGCAATCGGAACCGGTAATGATGGGTGCGTGAAAATAGAAGAAGCCCCGTTCGTGGAAGAAGCGGTGAATGGCTTGTGACATGTGGTGACGCATGCGGAAGATGGCACCGAACGTATTGGTACGCGGCCGAAGGTGGGCGATTTCGCGGAGATACTCCAGGGAATGGCCTTTTTTCTGCAGCGGATACGTATTCGGATCGGCTTCACCCAACACCAACACTTCGGTGGCGTGGATTTCGGCCTTCTGACCTTGTCCGATGGATTCAGCCAACAAACCGTTCACACTGAGGCAAGCCCCCGTGGTCACCGCTTTCAGGGACTCCTCGTCAAAATTGGTCAGGTCTACGACAATTTGTACGTTATTGATTGTGGAACCGTCATTCAGAGCAATGAAGCTCACGTTCTTGTTACCACGACGGGTGCGAACCCATCCTTTTACATTCACCATCACACCGTAGTCCTCGCGCTTTAACACGTCGATGACACGGTCTCTTTTCAGTTTTTCCATATTTTTTCTTCTAACAGTAAATCCCGCAAGAAAGGAATTTCATAGAGCTTCAAGTGCAAGGCTTGCGACCGAGGCAACACCAGAGTTTACTGGACGTAAATGAGGATGTTGACGAGGAAGCGTAACGCAGCAATTGGAGCTCTATGGAATTCCTTAAACGAAGGCGCCCATTTTGAGTAGCCCTACTTCCTTTTCAGAAAGATGACGCCATTTACCACGGGGCAGGTTCTTTTTGGTCAGACCGGCAAAATACACGCGGTCCAGTTTAAACACTTTGTATCCCAGAGATTCGAAAATACGGCGAACCACACGGTTTTGGCCGGTATGGATTTCGATTCCAACCACATTGCTCTTGTCTGCGTCGACGTAGCTGCAATTGTCAGCTTTCACTTCGCAATCTTCAAGGGTGATGCCGTCCAGAATTTTCTGAATGTCTTCGGGCTCGATGTTCTTGTCCAGGGTTGCCTGGTAGATTTTGCGTTTTTCAAACTTGGGATGCGTCAATTTGGAGGCCAAATCGCCATCGTTGGTCAGAAGCAAAACGCCAGTGGTGTTGCGGTCCAGACGGCCGACGGGATAAATACGTTCTGCGCAGGCACCTTTGACGAGATCCATCACTGTGGTACGTTCCTGGGGATCGTCCGACGTGGTGACACAATCTTTGGGTTTGTTCAGCAAAATGTAGATTTTATGTTCAATGCTCACAGCCTGATCGTGGAACAGAATGGTATCGGTGGGTTTCACCTTGACACCGAGTTCAGAAACGACTTCACCATTGACACGAACTACACCGGCCTGGATGAATTCATCGGCTTCACGACGGCTGCAAATGCCAGCGTTGGCCAGATACTTGTTCAAACGTACTGGGGTGTCGGGGTCCATGAATACAGGATAGTTCGGAGCAGCGGGACGACCGAATGGCTTGCCGTGATCGAATGCTTTGGCAATGCGCGGACGACGTGGACGGCCATCTTCACGTTCGGGTCTGGGTAAAGACGGGCCACTGTTGAAATGGGGCTTGAAGCCACCGCGATCACCACCTTCATTGTTTCCGCCGAAACGGGGACGGTCGCCGTAGCTCGGACGTTCCGAACGCTCTCCGTAGCTGGGACGCGGACGATCGGAATGATCGCCGAAATTGCTGCGAGGACGGTCGCCACCTTCTCTATTGAAGCTTGGACGGGGACGGTCTGAACCTTCACCGAAACTGCGGCGGGGTTTGTCAAAGCTGTTGCCACGATCGTTGTCACCGAAGGAACGTTGCGGACGTTCAAACGAGTTGCCGCGATCGTTGTCACCGAAGGAACGCTGTGGGCGACTAAAGGTATTGCCACTGTCATCGGAACTGCGACGGGGACGATCAAACGAGTTGCCACCTTCGCTGTTTCCACCGAAACGGGGACGATCGGAGTCGCCACCGAAACTGCGGGGTTTGCTGAAGGAGTTACCACGGTCGAATGAGTTGCCGCCTTCGTTGCTGAAGGGGCGACGGGGTCTATCGGAATCGCCGCCGAAGCTGCGAGGTTTATCAAAGGAGTTGCCGCTATCGCCGGAATTGTGACGGGGACGGTCAAAAGAGTTTCCACCACCGCTATTCCCACCAAAACGGGGACGATCGGAATCACCACCGAAACTACGGGGTTTGTCGTAGGAATTGCCACCACTGTTTCCACCGAAACGGGGGCGATCGTTTCCGCCACTGTTGCCACCAAAGCGGGGACGGTCGGAGGACGTGCTGCCACCTTCGCCAAAACTGCGGCGGGGACGGTCAAAGCTGTTGCTGTTGTTGGCATTGTCACCAAAACTGCGACGAGGTTTTTCAAAGGAATTGCCGTTGCTGCTGCCACCGTTGAAACGGGGACGGTCAGAGGAATTGCCACGGTTTTCAAAGGGTTTGCGATCGCCATCACGGCGTGCAGAAAATCCACCTTCATCAGGCTTTTTCTGCCAGTTGTCGTTGTCTGTCATTTGTCTTTTAGTTGTTAAAAAAGTTGTTTTGAGAAAGAAATTTAAATTCCCGTGTAATTGTGCGGGGTGATTGCGCTCAGCTCGGCTTTCACAGCATCGCTCACGCTTAATTCCTGAATGAATGCCTTGATGGAGGTTTCCGTAATCGCTTCATTGGTGCGGGTCAGGTTCTTCAAGGCTTCATAGGGTTTAGGATAGCCTTCGCGACGCAGAATGGTTTGAATGCCTTCTGCCACGACGGCCCAGTTCCTCTCGAGATCCGCAGCCAATGCGTTCTCGTTGATCAATAGTTTATTCAACCCTTTCAGACTGCTTTGGAAAGCAATCAGGCTGTGGGCGAACGGCACACCGACGTTGCGAAGTACGGTGGAATCCGTCAGATCCCGTTGCAGGCGCGATACCGGCAGTTTTGCTGCCAGATGCTCCAGTATGGCGTTGGCTACCCCGATGTTGCCTTCGGAATTCTCGAAGTCGATGGGGTTGACCTTATGCGGCATGGCGGATGAACCGATTTCGCCGGCTTTGATTTTTTGTTTGAAATATTCCATCGAAACGTACATCCAGAAGTCACGGTTCATGTCCAACAGGATGTTGTTGATGCGCTTCATACCGTCAAAT
>Ga0302261_1000313_pt1 | contig 13127 bp, 10 predicted proteins | sample II_Fen_E2_4_FD_194561 | JGI IMG/M metagenome (GOLD analysis project Ga0302261, IMG submission 194561) | Peat permafrost microbial communities from Stordalen Mire near Abisko, Sweden - II_Fen_E2_4 | ecosystem: Environmental > Terrestrial > Soil > Wetlands > Permafrost | place: Sweden: Abisko... | reverse complement strand
CCGACGCGGTGCTGGCCGCCGGCCGAACGCCGGCGGGAGTGCTGGGCCGCGCCGACATCGGCGTGCTGGCGCCCGGTGCCCGCGCCGACGTACTGGTCACCGACGACGATCTGCGGCCGCGCCGGGTGCTGCGCGGCGGCGTCCTCGTGGTCGTCTGAGCCGGACGGCCACGCCGGGTCCAGGCACGCCGCCATGGCGGTTTCGCGTCGCTGACGGCCCTGATATCGTATCGATTCGACAGCCCGCCACCTGACGCCGGGCCTTCGTTCCCGAACCTCTGAGAGGGCCCGCATGCTCACCACCCGCCCGTCCGGACGGCAGTTCCCCGACGACTTCGTCTGGGGCGTCGCCACCGCGGCCTACCAGATCGAGGGCGCCGTCGACGAGGGTGGCCGCGGCCCGTCCATCTGGGACACCTACGCGCGCACGCCGGGCATGATCCGCGACGGCGACACGGGTGACGTCGCCACGGACCACTACCACCGGGTGCCGGAGGACGTCGAGCTGATGCGCGACCTCGGCGTCGGCGCCTATCGGTTCTCCATCTCGTGGCCGCGGGTGCAGCCCGGCGGGTCCGGCCCCGCGAACGAGGAGGGCCTGGCCTTCTACGTCGACCTCGCCGACCGGTTGATCGCCGCCGGCATCAAGCCCTTCGTCACGCTCTACCACTGGGACCTGCCGCAGGAGCTGCAGGACGCCGGGGGCTGGACCAACCGGGCGACCGCATACGCCTTCGCCGAGTACGCCGGCATCGTCGCGCGCGCCCTCGGCGACCGCGTGCACACCTGGACCACCCTCAACGAGCCGTGGTGCTCGGCGTTCCTCGGCTACGCCTCGGGCATGCACGCGCCGGGCGTCACCGATGCGGCCGGCGCGCTGGCCGCGGTGCACCACCTCCACCTGGCCCACGGCCTGGCCGCCCGCGCGATCCGCACCGAGCTCGGTGAGCAGGCCCGGGTGTCCATCACGCTCAACCTGCACGTGGTCCGCGCGGCGACGTCCGCCCCCGAGGACGTCGAGGCGCAGCGGCGCGTCAACGCCGTCGGCAACGACATCTTCACGGCGCCACTGCTCGAGGGCCGCTACCCCGACGAGCTCCTCGCGGACACCGCGCACGTCACCGACTGGTCGTTCGTGCGGCCCGGCGACCTCGAGGTGATCCGGCAGCGCCTCGACCTGCTGGGCGTCAACTACTACGCGACCTCCCTCGTCAAGCGCGGTCGGCCCGCTGTGGCGGACGGCACGCTCGGCCCGGACGGGCACCGCAGCTCGCAGTTCACGCCGTGGGTCGGCAGCGACGAGGTCGAGTTCGTCCCGACGCAGGGCCCGCACACCGAGATGGGCTGGAACATCGACCCCGACGGCCTCGTCGAGCTGCTCACCTCGCTGAACGCCCGTTACCCCGGCATGCCGATGGCCATCACGGAGAACGGCGCGGCCTTCGTCGATGAGGTGGCTGCGGATGGGCGGGTGCACGACGCGACGCGCGTGGCCTACCTGCACGACCATGTCGACGCGCTCGGCGAGGCGATGGACGCCGGCGTCGACCTGCGCGGCTACTTCGTCTGGTCGCTGATGGACAACTTCGAGTGGGCCCACGGGTTCTCCAAGCGGTTCGGCCTGGTCCGCGTGGACTACGACACCCTCGAGCGCACGGTGAAGGACTCCGGCCGCTGGTTCCGCGAGCTGACCCGCACGGGCGTGGTGCCGCCGGCCGAGGACGCGCCCACCCTCTGACCGATCCGACGTCCGAGCCTCCGGGCCGTCGGGGCGGCTCCGCGCTCGGACGTCGTGGACCGACGAGGAGTGCGCGCCGCGGTGCGGGAAGATGGGGACGTGCCGAGCAGCCGGAAGTCGGGCAAGCGCCCGTACACGGCCGAGCACCGGCCGCTGGACCTCGACCGGGCCACCGGTGGGCGCCGCAGCGAGTCGGCGCCGGACGGCGAATGGGTCGTGCAGTCCGTCGCGGGGTCGGAGCGCACCTACCGCTGCCCGGGGTGCGACCAGACGATCCTGCCGGGCACCGCGCACGTGGTGGCCTGGCCGAGCGACGCGCTGCTCGGCGACGGCATCGACGCGCGCCGGCACTGGCACAGCGCGTGCTGGGCGGCGCGGGGCCGGCGCGGTCCGGTGCGACGATGACCGGCCCGTTCGGCACCGGCGCGACGACCACGGGCCGGTTCGGCGCCGGCCTGCGCCGGCCGCGCCTGGTCGCGACCGACCTCGACGGCACCCTGCTGCGGCCAGACGGCACCCTGTCCACCCGGACCGTCGACGCGCTCGCGGCGTGCGCGAGGGCAGGCGTCGCGGTGGTGTTCGTCACAGCCCGGCCGCCGCGCTGGCTGGCGGACGTCGCGGCGCACGTGGGGGCGCACGGCGTGGCGATCTGCGCCAACGGCGCCGCGGTGGTGGACGTCGCCGCGGTGCGCGTCGTCGAGGACTACGGCATGGCGCCCGAGCTGGTGGGGCGGCTCGCGGCTCTGCTGCGCGCCGCGGGCGGCGGGCCGGACCACGTGCACCTGGCCGTGGAGCGGGCGGAGGGGTTCGCGGCGGAGCGCGGGTTCGTCTCCGAGCACGTGGTGCCGCCGGGCAGCCCCAGGGCGGACCGGGTCGAGGACCTGCTGACGGCCTCGACGCTCAAGCTGCTGCTGCGCTCGGAGCGATTCGGCGCGCACGGGGACACGTTCGCGCGGGCGGTCGCGGACGCGGTCGGCGACCTGGCGGAGGCCAGCGACTCCGGCGCCCGCGGCCTGGGGGAGATCGGGCCGCCGGGGGTGACCAAGGCGTCCACCCTGGCGCGCTGGGCCGCGGGCCTGGGCGTACCGGCCGAGGAGGTCTGGGCCGTCGGCGACGCGCCGAACGACCTGCCGATGCTCGCCTGGGCCGGGACGGCGTTCGCCGTGGCCAACGCGCACCCGGCTGTGCTGGCCGCCGCCGACCACCAGCTGCCGTCCAACGCCGAGGACGGGGTGGCCGTGCTGCTGGCGGCCGCCGCGTCGGCCGCTGGGTAGTGTCGTCGTGATGAGCCATCACACCGGCGCCGGCACCCAGATCCGGGCCCTCACGGTGCTCCCCGCGCTGCGGGAGGACATCGAGCTGCACACGGCCGACGCTCTGACGCTCGTCGGCGAGCTCGCGCTCCCGGTGGACCACGACGGGCGGCCGGTGCGGCCCGCGGCCACGCTCGTCACCCTGCACCCGCTGCCGACCGCCGGTGGCTTCATGGACTCGCACGTGCTGCGCAAGGCGGCCTGGCGGCTGCCTGCGCTGGCCGGCATCGCCGTGCTGCGGTTCAACACCCGCGGCACGTCGAGCCCGCGCGGCACCAGCGGCGGCGCCTTCGACGACGGCGTCGGCGAGCGGTTCGACGTGCTGGCCGCGATCGAGTACGCGGAGTTCCACGACCTGCCGCGGCCGTGGCTGCTCGGCTGGTCGTTCGGCACCGAGCTGGCGCTGCGCTACGGCCGGGACCCGGCGGTCCAGGGCGCGATCCTGCTGTCCCCGCCGCTCGCCCGGGCGGACGACGACGACCTCGACGCGTGGGCCGCGTTCGGCAGGCCGCTGGTGGTCCTCGTGCCCGAGCACGACGACTACCTGCGGCCCGACGAGGCCCGCCGCCGCTTCGCCCGCGTGCCGCAGGCACAGGTGATCGGCGTCGACGGTGCGCAGCACCTGTGGGTGGGCGAGGCGCAGGTGCGCCGCGTGCTGGACGAGGTGGTGGCCCACGTGCTCCCCGGGCACGCGCCGCTGCCCACGCACTGGCCGGAGGAGCGATGACGCCGAGGATGACCGGCGAGGGCGGCGGCCACCGCCTGCCCCTGGTGCTGCTGCACGCCTTCCCGCTCGACCCCCGGATGTGGAGCGCCGTCGCGGCGATGCTGCCGGGGGACCGACCGGTCGTCGTGCCGGATCTGCTGGGCAGCCGCCGGCACGCCGACGGGCTGCCCGTCCCGGCGCTGGAGGCCGCCGCCGACGACGTGGCCGCCCAGCTGACCGCCGCCGGCATCTCGCGGGCTGTCGTCGCCGGTCTGTCCATGGGCGGCTACGTCGCCCTGGCCCTGCTGGAGCGGCATCCCGAGCTGGTCGCGGGCCTGGCGGTGGTGGACAGCAAGACGACGGCCGACCCGCCGGAGGCGGCCGCGCACCGCCTGGTGCGGTCGGCCCGCCTGGAGTCCTCCGGCACGCCCGACGAGGTGCTGCCGGACGTCGACGTGCTGGTGGGGGTCACCACTCGGGCGACCCGGCCGCAGGTGCGCGACGAGGTGCTGGGCTGGGTGCGCGAGCAGGTGCCCGCCGGGCTGGCCTGGCAGCAGCGCGCGATGGCCGCGCGGCCCGACCGCACGCCGGTGCTGGCCGCGTTCACCGGTCCGGTTGCCGTGATGGTCGGCGACGAGGACACCGTGACGCCGGTCGACGTCGCCGGGCGGACGGCGGGCGCGGCGCGCGACGCGGTCCTCGTCGTCATCCCCGGGGTGGGGCACCTGTCCGCCGTGGAGGACCCGGCCGCGGTCGCGGCGGCCCTCGAGGCGCTGGCGGCCCGCGCCGACGCCGCCGGCTGAGCGGTCCTACCGGCTGCCCGTGCCGCGGGCCAGCACGCGCGCGATCGCCACGTCGAGGTCGAGCGACTCGCCGTCGCGCCCGCCGGCCCCCAGGATCAACGGCGGGTCCTGCGGGGTCGGCTGGACCCCGGTGAACCGCGCGGCGAGGCTCGCCGGCGCGGTCAGCACGTAGTACTCGCCGTCGGTGTCGACGGCCAGCGTCTCGTCCTGCCGCAGGTACCAGCCCTGCAGCGGGGTGCGGTAGCGGGTCCTGCCGTCGGAGCTGCGGGCGCGCAGCGGCTCGGGCGGCGGTCCCTCGACCATCGCGCGGGCGACGAGCTCGGCGAGCATCGCCCGGGCGCGCGTCGAGGCCGCGCGCTGGCTGCGGGCCAGCGCCTCAGCGTGCGCCTCCGCAGCCTCGCGCCGTCCGGCCCGCCAGCGTGCGGCCTCGTCGGGGCCGTCGGCGATCGGCCGCCCCGGTCCCGTGGTCATCTCGCGTTCCCTGGGCCGGCGGTCAGGACGAGGTGACGGTGGCGTCGTCGTCCTGGGGCTCGTCGTCCCGGATGGCGGGGATCTGGGCCGTGATCTCCTGCGACGGGACGGGGTCGAACCCGTCGTCGCCGGCCGTCTCGGCCTCCGGGGTAGCGCCCTGGTCGTCTGCGGCGGTCACGTCGGGTGCTCCGGCAGCGGGCGCCTCGACGTCAGGCGTCTCGACACTCACCTCGTCGGCGTCGGCCGTGACCGGCGCGGCGTCGTCGTCGACGGGCGCCGCGACGACGGGCGCCGCGGCGGACACCGGCGCGGGCCGTCCCTTGCCTCGGCCGCCCGCGCGGGCCGGACGCGCGGCGCCGGCCGCCTTCGGGGTCTGGGAGGACGCCTGCTCCTGGTCGAACTGCTCCTTGATCCGGCCCGCCCGCTCGATCGCGCCGTGGTCGGGGTTGGTCCCGAGCAGGTTGCGCAGCTCATCGAGGTAGGACGTGATCGACTCGCGCTGCCGGTTGAGGTCCTCCACCTGGCGCTGGGTGGTGGTCCGCTCGCGCTCGGACTCGGTCATCGCGTCCGAGATCTGCTTCTCGGCGTGCTCGCGGGCCTCGGCCACCACCCGGTCGGCGTTCCGGCGGGCGTTGGAGACGAGGTCACGCGCGTGCGCCTCGGCGTCGGTACGGACCTTCTCCGCCTGGGCGAGCGCGTTGGCCACCCGCTGCTCGGCCTCGGCGGCGTGCGCCTCGGCGTCCGCGACGAGTCGCTCGGTCTCCGCGCGGGCGGCCTCGTGCCGGTCCGCGTCGTGCCGCTCGGCCGCCTCGCGACGGGCGGCGATCTCCAGGTCGGCGTCGGCCAGCCGCTGCTCGGCGTCCTGGATCAGCGCGTCGGCGTGGGCCTTGGCCTGCGCCGTCAGCTCCGCGATCGTGCGCCGGGCCTCGGTCTGCACCCGCTCCGTCTCCAGCCGGGTGCGCTCGCGCAGCTCGGTCGTCTCCCGCGCGGCCAGGGCCCGCAGCTCGGTCGACTCGCGCTCGGCGGCCTCGCGGTGCTGCGTCGTCTCGCGGTCGGTGAGCTCCTGCAGCTGGGCGGCCTCGGCGCCGGTCCGCTCCCGTAGCTCCGAGGTCTCGCGCAGCGCGGTCGCGCGCAGCTCTGTCGCGTACTGCTCCGTCTCCGAGCGCAGCGCGGTGACCGTCTGCTCGGTCTGGCCCCGCAGCGCGGTCAGCTCGTCGGCGACGGCCGCGCGCTGCTCGCCGGTCTCGCGGTCGGCGGCGGCACGCACGTAGGCGGAGTACTGCTCGGCCTCGGTCCGCAACGCGGCGACCTCGGTGGCGACGCGCTGCTGCAGGGCGGCAGCGTCACGCTCGGCATCGGCACGCACCTGGTCGGCGTAGGCGTGGGCGGCGGAGCGCAGCGTCGCCACCTCGTCGGAGGCCTGCTGGCGCAGGGCTGCCACCTCGGCGGCGACCTCGGCCCGCAGCGCCGCGGCGTACTGGTCGGCCTGCGAGGTGGTCGCGGCGGCGTCCGCCTCGACCCGCTGGCGCAACGCCGTCGTCTCGGCGTCCGCGGCCTGCCGCAGGTCCTGGTCGTAGCGCTCGGCCTCGTCCCGCATCGCGGCGGTCTCGGCCTCGGTGCGGCCGCGGAGGTCGGCGGCCGTCCGCTCCGTGGCGACGCGCAGCTGGGTCGCCTCGCGCTCGGTGCTGGCGCGCAGCGTGCCGAGCTCGCGCTCGAGCGTGGTGCGACGCTCGTTCTCCTCGGTGGCGATCGCGCTCGAGATCCGCGCAGCCTCGCGCTCCGCAGACCCGACGAGCTCCTCGGCGCGTCGCTGGGCGGCGGTCAGCTGGCTCTCGGCCTCGGCCTGGGCCGACGTCCGGACCTCGTCGGCCTCCCGGCGGGCGGTGGCGAGCATCTCCGCCACCTCGTTCTCGGCGCGGGCCCGGAGCTGGCCGGAAGCGAGCTTGGCGCGGGCGAGCGAGTCGGCGGCCTGCGCATTCGCCTGCGTGACGACGTCGGACGACTGCTCCTCCGCGGAGCGGAGCAGCTGCTCGATGCGCGAGCCCAGGCCGGAGTAGGTGGGGCGCTCGGCCTCGCGGAGCTGGCGATGAGCCTCCGACAGCTCGGCCGACGCCTGCAGGGCCTTGGCGTCCGCCTGCTCCACCTGGGCACGGGCGTCCGCCACGGCCTTCTCGAGGGCGGCCAACCGGGCGTCGACGGCATCGCGGTCGTAGCCACGGAAGTTGACGACGGGGAACGCGGCGGAATCAGGCACGAGGTGATCCTCCAGGCGAGAGCGCATGGTCCACGGCCGCGCGCAGTCGACGACCACGCCGCGGCCGATGGTCAGCCGCCAGGATACGCGGATGAGGTGACCCGCTCCCAGGGCCACAGCTGACGGGATCGCACGACGGAGCCGAGCCTTCGACATCCGTTGGCCCCACCTGGCGACGCCCGTCCGCCTATCCTGAGTTGTCCCGTCCGAGAGGAACCGTGTGCTCAAGCGACTGATCTACGCCGCCGTCGGCGTGCTCGGGCTCACGCTGATCGGCCTGGGGATCGCCTCGGCGACGGCGTGGCGGGCCGACGACGTGCTGGTCGCCGACGGCGCCGCGTCCGGCGCGATCCTCGTCACGGACCCCGGGGTGCTCGAGATGGCGGGCGACCCCGTCACGATCCAGGCCACCGTCCCGAAGGGCGGCCACGTGGTGCTCGCCATCGGCCGGGACACGGACGTCGCCGGCTGGGTCGGCGACGACGACCACCAGCGGGTGACGGGTCTGGCGGGCTGGCACACGCTCGCGTTCGCCGCGCCCGAGGCGACGGCAGGCCCGACGCCGACCGGCGGGCCGACCCCCAGCGGAACCGCCACGGCCACGCCGACGCCCACACCTACGCCCACCCCGACGAGCACCCCAGGCTCGACCGCCACCCCCGGCCCGACGGGGGAGGCGGTGCCGGACCCAGCCGGGTCGGACATGTGGCTGGCGCAGGCGCAGGGCACCGGCAGCGCGACCCTGACCTGGGCTGCGCGCGAGGGACGCTGGAGCCTTCTCGTCGTCGGTACGGATGCCGATGGCGGGGCCGTCTCGCCCACCCTCTCCCTCGCCTGGCCGCGCATGGTGACCACGCCGTGGCTCGTGCCGGGTGTGCTCGTGGGTTCCTTGCTCCTGCTGGTGTGCCTCGCCCTGTTCGGCCGCGACTGGCTGCGCACGCGTCGTCGTCCGGACCTGGCGGAGTGGACGCCCGTGCTCACCGGCGCGCTCCCCACGGTCGGCGCCGACGGTGCGCCGGCGACCATTCCGACGCGGCGTCAGCTGCGCGAGGCCCAGGCCCGTGCCGCGGGCCGGACGCCGACCGGCTCGATCCCGGCAGTCCCGGTCTCGACGGCCCAGACCGCGGTGGTCCCGTCCCCGACGGCCCAGACCGCGGTGGTCCCGGCCCCGACGGCACCCACTCCGTTCGTTCCATCGTCCGGTGACGCCTCGACGGCTGGTGCTGGACCGCTCGCCCCGAGCGGAGCGCGCTCGGGTGGTCACGCGGGCGGCCCGGCAGAAGACGACTCCGCGCCGCCGACGACACCCGCGGTCGCACCGCCGGGGAGCCGGCGCGCACGGCGCGCAGCCGGCTCGGCCGACCCGTCCTCCACGCCGCCGGCCGGCGGCTCGCTCCCGGCCGCCGAGGGTCGCGACACGTCCGCAGACGTCCGACCTGCGGCCCGCGGTGCCGGTCCCCACGAGGGACGGCCGAACTGGGCCAGGTCCGGTCACGGCGAGCCTGCCCCGGTCTCCGCGTCCTCTGGCCCCCCGGCCCCCGCGTCACCATCCCCGGCTTCCGCTGCGCCGGTGTGGCCCTCCGCGTCTCCGGTTCCGGTCTCCCCGGCCCCGCGGTCCGCAGCACCCCCGACGCCGTCGCAGCCGCCTGTCGTCCATCCGTCGTGGCTGCCTGCAGGGGACGCGTCCGTCCTGCCCACGGACGCCCCGGCCCCGGCCGCCCCCGCTCGCGGGCCTGCACCGGCGTCCGCCGACCGACCCCCGCACGCCGAGGCGGTGGACACGGCCCGGGCCGACGCCTGGCGACGCGCCTGGGGCCTCCCGGCGACGGAGCACGCCCCGACGCCGCCGCCGGACGCGGACGCCGATCAGGAGCCGCGGACGGGCGACGGGCCGGAGGAGCACCGATGACGCGCCGCACCCGCCGACCCACGGCCACGCGGACCGCGCTGCGCGTCGTCGCCGTGACGGCTGCCGTGCTGCTCGGTGCCGCCGGCTGCGCCACGCCGCCGCCGGTCGCCGAGCCCGAGCCCGCGCCGGCGGTCGCACCCGCGGTGATGTCGCCCGAGCAGAACGACGCCGTGCTGGCGGACCTGGGCACGGTGCTCGCGACGGCCGACACCGCGATGGACCCGTCGCTGCTCGCCGCACGCGTCTCCGGTCCCGCGCTGACCATGCGGACCGCGGAGTACCTGCACGCGAGCGCCCCGGGCGGTGGCCGGGCGCCGACCGCGCTGCCGACCGCGGCACAGGCCGAGATCGTGCCGCAGACGACCACATGGCCGCGGGCGCAGCTCGTCGTCACCGAGCAGCCTGACGATCTGCAGGCTCCCCGGATCCTCGTCCTGCAGCAGGCCACGGCACGCGACCAGTACGCCTTGTGGGGCTGGGCGCGCCTGTTCCCCGGGGTGTCGATGCCCAAGACGGCCGAGGCGACGACGGGCAGCCCGGTGCTCGACCCGTCCACCGATGCGCTGCTCGTGCGCCCCGACGAGGTGCTGGCCGCGTACGCCGTGGCGCTGACCGGCACCGACGACCCCACCGCCGTGGCCTTCGGGGACGACCCGTTCCGGACCGGCGTCGTGGCGGCCCGGCAGGCACTCGCCGCAGGCGTCCAGGAGATCGGCACGGCCGCCGAGACCTACACGCCGGACCCTGACGGCCCGCTGACCGTGCTCGGCACCGTCGACGGCGGCGCGATCGTCGTCGGCCGGATGACGACGGTCTCCACCGTCACCATCACGCTGGCCGGCGCCAAGCTCACGCTCTCCGCGTACGAGACCGCGCTGTCCGGCGTCGCCGAGGCGACCTCGTCGCTCGCCCGGACGTACACCGACGTGCTCGTCTTCTACGTACCGCCGGCCGGGGCGAACACTGCCGTCCAGCTGCTCGGGGCCGAGGCCGTGCTCACCGCTGTCGGCGCACAATGACCGTGGGCGCGCCAACGCCCCTCCACCAGATCTGAGCAGGAGCCCGCATGTCCCAGACCCCGCAGTCGCGCCCGCGCCTGGACACCCACGGAGCGATCGACCTGTCAGCGCTCGCGCGGCCGGCCACCCCGCCGCCCGGGACACCGGGCGGCCTCCCGGCAGCCGGGCCCTACACGCTGGACGTCGACGAGGCGGCCTTCGGGGACGTCGTGCGCGCATCGACCCAGTACCCCGTCGTCGTGCTGCTGTGGGCGACGTGGAGCGAGCTGAGCCTCCAGGTGGCGACCCAGCTGGGCACGATGGCCGAGCAGGACGCCGGCCGGTGGCTGCTGGCCCGCATCGACGCCGAGGCGAACCCCCAGATCGCCCAGGCATTCCAGGCCCAGTCCGTGCCGAGCGTCGTGGCGGTGCTCGGCGGCCAGCCGGTGCCGCTGTTCCAGGGCGCGCCGAGCATGGAGCAGGTGCGCCAGGTGCTCGACCAGGTGCTCCAGGCGGCCGCCGCCAACGCGATCACCGGCCGCGTCCCGTCGGCGCCCGTCGCCGACGAGCCAGCCGAGCCTGAGGAGCCGGCGTTGCCGCCGCTGCACCAGGCCGCCTACGACGCCCTGACCCGAGACGATCTACCCGCCGCCCGCGAGGCGTACGCGCAGGCGCTCCGGGAGGACCCTCGGGACGCGATGGCTCGTGCCGGGCTCGCGCAGGTGGGCCTCCTCGAGCGCACGGACGGGGTCGACACCGCGGCGGTCCGCGCCGCTGCGACGGCAAGGCCGGACGACCTGGACGCGCAGCTGGCGGCGGCCGACCTCGACGTGCTCGACGGGGCCGCTCCCGCCGCGTTCACGCGCCTCGTCGACCTGGTCCGCCGGACGGCCGGCCCGGACCGCGAACAGGTACGGCTGCGCCTCCTGGACCTCTTCGAGGTGGTCGGCGGGGACGACGAGTCCGTGGTGGCCGCCCGACGCGCACTGGCCGCCGCCCTCTACTGAGCCGCACCGTGCACCGCTCCGACGAGCGGATTTGCCGCACCGGCCGCCCGTTGCGTACTGTTCGGGGGCCCCGGCAGGGAGGAACGGACACCGACACGGTGGACGGTCCCGCCGGAGACAAGCTCCCGGTTGCGATCAGCGTGGCGTGGACAACGCCGCACAGGACCGACCGGGACCGGGTCCGACCCGAACCCCGTCGATCTGTGCATGACGGCTGCGCGCTGCGAGGCGCTCAGCGGAACCGCACGAGTTTGACTCGGAAGGGTCGGACGGCTAAGTTAGAACGGTTGCCCCCGGACCGGTCGTCGAGACCGTGATGGTCGTGGGTCTGTTGTTTGAGAACTCAACAGTGTGTCGAGATAGTAGTTGATGCCAAGAATGGGTCTGTCGTTGTGCTGCCCTTTTGGGTGGTGTGGCGGTGGGTCTGCTTGGTGTTGTGGGGGATTGTGCTCGTACCCCCCGGTACGGGTGTGGTTCCTCGTGGTGCCAGGATTGTGTTGTTTCTTCGTGTTGATCGTCTGCTGGCTCCTTCGGGGGTTGGTGGGTGGTTGTGTTTTTTGACGGAGAGTTTGATTCTGGCTCAGGACGAACGCTGGCGGCGTGCTTAACACATGCAAGTCGAACGGAGCTTCGGGGCTTGCCTCGGGGCTGAGTGGCGAACGGGTGAGTAACACGTGAGCAACCTGCCCTCGACTCTGGGATAACTACCGGAAACGGTGGCTAATACCGGATATTCACTCCTGCGCGCATGTGTGGGGGTGGAAAGCTTTTGCGGTCGGGGATGGGCTCGCGGCCTATCAGCTTGTTGGTGGGGTGATGGCCTACCAAGGCGACGACGGGTAGCCGGCCTGAGAGGGCGACCGGCCACACTGGGACTGAGACACGGCCCAGACTCCTACGGGAGGCAGCAGTGGGGAATATTGCACAATGGGCGAAAGCCTGATGCAGCGACGCCGCGTGGGGGATGAAGGCCTTCGGGTTGTAAACCCCTTTCAGCAGGGAAGAAGCGAAAGTGACGGTACCTGCAGAAGAAGCGCCGGCTAACTACGTGCCAGCAGCCGCGGTAATACGTAGGGCGCAAGCGTTGTCCGGAATTATTGGGCGTAAAGAGCTCGTAGGCGGTTTGTCGCGTCTGCTGTGAAATCCTCAGGCTCAACCTGGGGCGTGCAGTGGGTACGGGCAGACTAGAGTGCGGTAGGGGTGACTGGAATTCCTGGTGTAGCGGTGGAATGCGCAGATATCAGGAGGAACACCGATGGCGAAGGCAGGTCACTGGGCCGCAACTGACGCTGAGGAGCGAAAGCATGGGGAGCGAACAGGATTAGATACCCTGGTAGTCCATGCCGTAAACGTTGGGCACTAGGTGTGGGGTCCATTCCACGGATTCCGTGCCGCAGCAAACGCATTAAGTGCCCCGCCTGGGGAGTACGGCCGCAAGGCTAAAACTCAAAGAAATTGACGGGGGCCCGCACAAGCGGCGGAGCATGCGGATTAATTCGATGCAACGCGAAGAACCTTACCAAGGCTTGACATGTACCGGAAACCTCCAGAGATGGGGGCCCCGCAAGGTCGGTGCACAGGTGGTGCATGGTTGTCGTCAGCTCGTGTCGTGAGATGTTGGGTTAAGTCCCGCAACGAGCGCAACCCTCGTCCCATGTTGCCAGCGGGTTATGCCGGGGACTCATGGGAGACTGCCGGGGTCAACTCGGAGGAAGGTGGGGATGACGTCAAATCATCATGCCCCTTATGTCTTGGGCTTCACGCATGCTACAATGGCCGGTACAAAGGGCTGCGATACCGCAAGGTGGAGCGAATCCCAAAAAGCCGGTCTCAGTTCGGATTGGGGTCTGCAACTCGACCCCATGAAGTCGGAGTCGCTAGTAATCGCAGATCAGCAACGCTGCGGTGAATACGTTCCCGGGCCTTGTA
>Ga0302261_1000281_pt1 | contig 14011 bp, 8 predicted proteins | sample II_Fen_E2_4_FD_194561 | JGI IMG/M metagenome (GOLD analysis project Ga0302261, IMG submission 194561) | Peat permafrost microbial communities from Stordalen Mire near Abisko, Sweden - II_Fen_E2_4 | ecosystem: Environmental > Terrestrial > Soil > Wetlands > Permafrost | place: Sweden: Abisko... | reverse complement strand
TCGTCGTCGCGGCGTCCGGCGGCGCCGGTCGCGTCTCACGTACCGACCGTCGTCGGGGGCCGGACTCATCGCTGGCCGAGCCGAGCCGACCTGGCCGAGCCGAGCCGAGCCGACCTGGCCGCCGCCGGTGGTGTCGGTGTCCGTTCTGTCGGAACTGGCGACGGCGTTCAGCACACGATCGGGTGAAGCCGACGGCGTTCGTCCGAGGCCGCCCGCGCGCGCTGCTACCTTCCGGCCCATGCGTGCTCGTCGTCTCATTGCGGTCCTGGCCTGCACCTTTGTCGCCCTGCTCGGGGCGGTGAGCCCGGCGACGGCGGACACCACGCTCCCCGGCGTCGGGGACACCCCGGCATCGGTGCCGCTGCCGGTCGACGGCGGGTCGGTCGACCGGACGTTCGCCGTCGCGACGACCCCGGGCGCGGTCATCGTCGGCGCGACGGTGACGTTCGATTTCCAGGCGATGGTGGATCCGGGGTACTCCGCGGTGTTCCCGAGCGACCTCTGGTTGCGCCTGACGGCACCCGACGGCACCCAGGTTGACCTCGTCCGGTCCAGCACGTACGCCAGCTCACTCCTTGACGTTCCGCGGGTGACGGTGACGTTCTCCGACGACGGAGCGACGACTGTCGGCGGCACGCCCGCCACCGGCACCTTCCGACCCGTGGGCTTCCTCAGCGCCCTCACCGGGCGGGTCGCCGCCGGGACCTGGACGCTGACCGTCGGCGACATCATCACCGGTGGGCCGATGGACTACTACGGGGCGACGCTGAACCTCGTCGTGTCCACCATCCCGCCGACCCTGCCGGGCGGCGCGCTGGCTGACGCGACCGATGGCACCCCCTACACGGCGGCGATCACGGCATCGGCCGGCGATGCGCCGACCGCGTTCGCGCTGGTGTCCGGCGCCCTTCCCGCAGGGCTGGCCCTGGACACCGCGACGGGCGCGATCACCGGGACGCCGACGACGCCGGGCGCGTCCACGTTCCGCGTCACCGGGACGAACGCCGGCGGGACGTCGGCCCTGGCCACCTACACGATCGCGGTGCGGCCGGCCCTGCCGGGAGGCGACCTCGCGACCGGCACGGTCGGGTCCCCGTACTCGGCCGTGGTGACCGCAGACACGGCGGGGATCGTGGAGTACCGCCTGGCGGCTGCCTCGGTGCTGCCGGCCGGACTGAGCCTCAGCACGACGACGGGTGCCATCACCGGGACGCCGACCACGCCCGGCAGTTACAGCTTCCGGGTGCGTGCGCGCACGGCGGGGGTGGGCTGGGGGGAGTTCGCCCAGTACACGATCGGGGTGCTGCCGGTGCTGCCGGGCGGTGCGCTGACCACCGGGACGGTGGGCGCGGCGTACTCCGAGCCGCTGATGGCGGACACCACGGGGATCAGCGAGTTCCGCCTGGGCCCGAGCGCCTCGCTGCCGGCGGGCCTGAGCCTGGACAGCGTGACGGGCGTGGTCAGCGGCGTGCCGACGACGCCTGGCGACGACCACTTCCGCGCGCAGGCGCGGGTGGCCGGTGCGGGCTGGACCGACCTGGTGCGTTACGACCTCGGCGTGCTGCCGACGCTGCCGGGCGGTGACCTGGTGGACGGGACCGCGGGAGCGGCGTACTCCGAGCCGCTGATCGCCGACACCACGGGGATCAGCGAGTTCAGCCTGGCGCCCGCCTCGGTGCTGCCGGCCGGGCTGACCCTCGACACCACGACGGGTGCGATCACCGGCACGCCGACGACGCTCGGCAGCGTCGACTTCCGGGTGCGTGCGCGCACGGCAGGCGTGGGCTGGGGGGAGTACGCCCAGTACACGATCGGTGTGCTGCCGATGCTGCCGGGCGGTGCGCTGACCACCGGGTCGGTGGGCGCGGCGTACTCCGAGCCGCTGATGGCGGACACCACGGGGATCAGCGAGTTCCGTCTCGGCTCGGGCGCCTCGCTGCCGGCCGGTCTGACCCTCGACACGACGACGGGTGTGGTCAGCGGCGTGCCGACGACGCCCGGCGGGAACCACTTCCGCGTGCAGGCGCGGGTGGCCGGTGTCGGTTGGACCGACCTGGTGCGGTACGACCTCGGCGTGCTGCCGACGCTGCCGGGCGGCGCGCTGACCACCGGGACCGTGGGCGCGTCCTACACCGACGCGGTGATCCCGGACACCACCGCGATCAGCGAGTTCCGCCTCGGCCCGAGTGCCACGCTGCCGGCCGGCCTGACCCTCGACACGACGACGGGTGCGATCACCGGAGTGCCGACGACGCCCGGCGACCACCACGTCCGCGTGCAGGCGCGGGTGGCCGGCGTCGGCTGGACCGACCTGGTCCGCTACGACCTGGGCGTGCTGCCGGTGCTACCGGGCGGCGCCCTGACGCACGGCGCGGTGGGCGCCTCGTACTCGGCCCCGCTGATCGCGGACCCGGTGGGCATCACGCGCTTCGTCCTCACGCAGGACTCGGCGCCGTTGCCGGCGGGGATGGCCTTGGACGAGACCACCGGAGTGGTGTCCGGCACCCCGACGAGGGCCGGGGGGTACACCTTCTCCGTGCGGGCGCGGGTCGGCGGCGTGGGCGCCTCGGAGCGGGTGGACTACGTGCTGGCGGTGCGGCCGACGTTGACCAGCCGGACGCTCCCGGCCGGGACGGCGCGCCGGGCGTTCTCCGCGCAGCTGGGTGACCCTGCCACCGGGATCGACGCCTTCGTGCTGGCAGCCGGTTCGGCGCTGCCGCCGGGTCTGAGCCTGAACCCGACGACGGGCGTGCTGTCCGGCACGCCGACCACCGCCGGCACGTACGCGTTCGCGGTGCTTGCGACGAACACCGCCGCAGGGACGTCGGAGCCGGCCACGTTCACGGTCGTGCTAGCCGCGCCGGCCGACGGCCTGGCGGCGACCGGCACCGACGTTGCGACGGGCGCGCTGGCCGTCCTGCTGCTGCTGGGTGTCGGTGGCGCGCTGGTCGTCGTCCGGAGGCGGTCGCCCGCTCGCGGCTGAGAGCCCGATGGGCGGCCGCCGGACCGAATCGTCCGACGGCGTCCTCGGGGTGATCGCCGCTCCCGGGGCTCGTCAGTCCGGGGTTCGTCAGTCCGGGGCGACGGCCGGTCTGCCAGCCCGCACCGGGGCCCTCATGGTCGTCCACAGCCCGGCTGGGCCCCGTCGCCCGCCGGCGCACCGCTCGAACCTGAGGTTGCGGTCGTCATCGGGGCGCATACCGACCACAACCTCAGGTTCGTCGCCGCGGGCCCGTGCGGGAGCGCGCTCATACCCCGGGCGCCGCATGCCGATACCCCGAACAGGGAGGTGCGCATGCCTGCCGGTGACCCCGCCGCCACCGAGGCCAGGCGTCAGCACGCCCTGACATCGGCGCCCGACGACGCTGCGGTCCGCGTCCGCGCCGCCGCGGGTCGTTACGCGGTCGCCGCGAGCACCGTGCGACGCATCGCCCGCACCCTCGCCCCGCTGACGGCTCAGGGCCACCACGTGCTGGCGGACCGGGCGTGGCCCGGCGGCCGGCGGGCGCCGGTGGACCTCGTCGTCGTCGGCCCGTCCGGCGTGTTCGTCATCGACACCACGGCGTGGACGCAGGTGTCGGTGGTCGGCGAGCGCCTCGTGCGCGGCGAGGACGACGTCACCGACGACGTGCTGCGCGTCGCCGACCTGGCCTACCGGCTGGAGGGTGAGCTCGCCGAGGTCGGGCTGGCGCCCTCCGAGGTGCGGCCGGTCGTCGTCGTCGCAGGGCGGCGTGGGCTGGACGCCCGGGTGGGGCCGGTGCGCGTGGTGGGCGAGGGGGACCTGCTGCGGGCGATCGCGGCGCGCGGTCGGCGGCTGACGCCGCACGAGGTCGAGCTGGTGCTGGCGACGCTGGTCGGCGTGCTCGGGCCGGCCCACCCGCCGGTGCCGGGCAGTGCCGCGGTGGCCGAGCCCGTGCTCCCGTCGCAGCCCGAGCCGGTGGACGACGGGCCGTCGTTGTCGTCGCCCGCCGAGGTGCAGGCGGCGCTGCTCGAGGCGACGCTCGCGGCGCCGGTCGAGGAGTGGATGGCGTTCCTGCATCCCGACCAGGCGCGTCTGGTGCGGCGGTCCTTCTCCGGGCCGTGCCGCATCCGCGGGCCGGTGGGTACCGGCAAGACGATCGTCGGACTGCACCGCGCCGCGTACCTGGCGCGCACCCGGCCAGGCGCCGTGCTGGTCACCGCGTACATCCGCACGCTGCCGGCGGTGCTCGGCTCGCTGCTGGCCCGGATGGCGCCGGACGTCGTCGACAAGGTGACGCTGTGCGGCGTGCACGAGGTGGCGCGCCGCGTGCTGGACGAGCGGGGCATCGCGTGCCAGATCCGCGTCGGTGACATGCACGCCGCGTGGACCGCCGCGTGGGCGCGGGTGGCGGCGGGCACCGTGCTGGACTCCGGCCCGGAGGGGCAGAGCTACTGGCACGACGAGGTGATGCAGGTCATCAAGGGTCGCGCCATCCTGCACTTCGACGACTACGTGACGTTGCCGCGGCTGGGCCGGCGGCTGCCGCTGCCGCGCTCGGCACGGGAGGTCGTCTGGGACCTGTACGTCGCCTACCAGGAGGAGCTGGCCCTCCGCGACTCCCACGACTACGCCGACCAGATCCTCATGGCGCTGGCCGAGCTGGAGCGCGTGCCCGCGGTCGGAACGTACTCCGCGATCGTCGTGGACGAGGTGCAGGACCTGTCCTGCGCGATGGTCCGCATGCTGCACGCGCTGGTGGGGGACGTGCCGGACGGGCTGACGCTGATCGGCGACGGGCAGCAGACCGTGTACCCCGGCGGGTTCACCCTGGCCGAGGCGGGCGTGTCCGTCGCCGGCCGCTGCGTGCTGCTCGACGTCAACTACCGCAACACCGCGCAGATCCTGGCGTTCGCCTCCCAGCTGCTGCACGACGACGTGCACGTCGACGTGGAGGGCGCGTCGTCCCACGGTGACCCGCCGTCCGGTGTGCTGCGTCACGGCGTGAACCCGGTGTTCGTGCGGTGCGCCCACGAGGACGACCGGTCCACGCGCACCGTGCGCCGGGTGCAGGACGTGGTGCAGCGGGTGGCCACCGGTTGGGGCGACGTGGGCGTGCTGTGCCCGACGCGCCGCGGGGTCGAGCTCGCGGCGGCGGCGCTGACCGGCGCGAACATCCCGGTGGTGCTGCTCGACGACTACGACGGGGTGCCGGTGGACGCCGTCAAGGTCGGCACGGTGAAGCGTGCGAAGGGCCTGGAGTTCAAGCAGGTGCTGCTCACCGACGTGGAGGCGTCGTGCTTCGCGGCGCCGCCGACCGGCATGGACGCCGTGTGGCTCGAGGCCCGCGAGCTGCGGCTGCGCGAGCTGTACGTGGCCATGACCCGGGCCCGCGACGGGCTGTGGGTGGCCGCCGTCTAGCCAGGCCCGCCCCGGCGGCGCGGGGGCGTTCGTCACGGTGGGATTTCGTCGGTGGTGGTGCGGTGTAACCGCGGGCGACCCGACGTGACGTCGCGGTGAACTCTGGCGCGACGCCCTGGTCGGCCCGTGGCGGGCGGGTGACGATGGCGGCGGGGGACGGCGCCGTCGGGGGGTCGCGACCCCCCCCGAGGCGAGGTGGGCGATGGACGGGTCGACCGCGAGCCGGACGGTGGTGCCGTGGGACGGGCCCACCCTCGAGCAGACCAGGCCCGACGGGGTGCTCGTCGACCTGGACGGCACGCTGCTGGACACCGCGCCGCTGTGGTCGTCCGCGGTGGGCTCGCTGGTCCGCGCGCACGGGCTGGTGTGGCTGCCGGTGGACGACGAGGCCGTCCGCGGCTGGCCGCTGCCCGCCCTGTGCGCGCAGGTGCTGGCCCGCGGGGTGGCGCTGCCCGAGGGGGAGGTGGCCACCCGGCTGCAGGTCAGCGTCGCGACCGCGTTGCACCGGGGCCTGCCGTGGCGGCCGGGGGCGCGGTCCCTGCTCGTCGCGCTGCGCCGGGCCGGCGTGCCGTGCGCGCTCGTGGCGACCGCGTCGTCGGCCGTGCTGGACGAGGTGCACGACGAGATCCCGGCGGGGGTGTTCACCGCGGTGGTCGGTGCCGGCGACGAGCCGGGCGGCCTGCCGTCCCCCGCCCTGCACGTGCGGGCCGCCGGCCGGCTCGGGGTTGCTCCGGCGCGGTGCGCGGCGCTGGAGGACTCGGCGGTCGGCTGCCGCGCCGCGCTGGACAGCGGGGCGCTGACCTATGCCGTCGACCCCACCGCGACCCTGCCCGACGACGTCGCCGCGCACCCGCGGCTGCGCCGCGTCGACGGCCTGTCCGGTGTGGGGCACGCGCTGCTGGCGTCGTCCGGCTGGTAGCACGCGCGCGGTCCGCCGAGGGCACGCGGGCGGTCCGCCGAGGGTGCGCGGCCGGTGCCCGCGGGCACGCGCCGCCCCCGCAACCGGGGGATTGCGGCCGCCGCGCGGCGAGCCATAGCCTTCGCGCGGGTCACCCACCGGGCAGGAGACGGTCATGCCGGCAGAGTTCTCGGACGCCCAGGTCACCGGCCTGGCGCTGGTGGTTCTCGGGGTCGTCATCGCGGCGGGCTGGTGGGTGCGGCGGCACGTCGGCTTCCTGCGTGCGGTGTTCGTCCCGGCGTCGGTCGTCGCGGGGTTCGTCGTGCTGCTGGCCGGCCCGCAGGTGCTCGGCAAGCTGACCGGCACCCAGGGTCTGTTCCCCGAGCCGGTGCTCGACGTGTGGCGGGTGCTGCCCGGGCTGATGATCAGCGTCGTCTTCGGCGCGATCATGATCGGCAAGACGCTGCCCCGCCCGCGGGAGCTGTGGCACGCCGCGGCGCCGCACGCGATCTTCGGCACATTCCTGTCCTTCGGGCAGTTCGCCCTGGGCGGCCTGGCCGTGCTGCTGCTGCTCGGGCCGGTGTTCGGCCTGCCGCCCGAGGCCGGCTCGCTGCTGGAGATGTCGTTCGCCGGTGGGCACGGCACCATCGCCGGGATGGGCCAGCTGCTCACCGACGCGGGCGCGGGCGACCTCGTCGATGTGGGCCTCGGCCTGGCGACGATCAGCATGATCACCGGCGTGGTCGGCGGTTCGCTGCTCGTCCGCTGGGCGGTGCGCAGCCCCAAGGTGAGCGTGATGCGCACGACGACCCCGTCCGCCGCCGAGGACTTCGACCTCGACCACGTGCACCCCGCCCCCGCCGACGAGCACGAGGTCGAGGACAGCGGCATCCACGCCACCACGATCGCATTCGCGCTGATCGCGCTGGCGCTGGCGCTCGCGGTGGCGCTGCTCTGGGGGGCGCGCGAGGTGGCGCGCCTGCTCGGCTCCGACGTGCTCGACTCGTTCCCGCTGTTCCCGGTGGCCGTCATCGGCGGCTTCGTCGTGCAGTGGGTCGCGACCCGCACCGGGCTGGCGCCGCGCATCGACAAGCGGGCCGTCGACGGCATCGCCGCCGTGGCCCTGGACGTGCTGCTCGTCTGCGCGATCGGCACGATGTCGCTGGCGACGATCGGCTCCAACGTGCCGGCGATCCTCGTGTTCACGGCGATCGGCGTCTCGTGGAGCCTGGTGTCCCTGCTCTGGTGGGGCCGCCGCTTCCACCGCCGGCACTGGTTCGAGCACGCGATCGCCGACTTCGGGCAGTCGCAGGGCAACGTCGCCACCGGCTTCGTGCTGGCCGACATGGTCGACCCGCAGCGGCGCACCGGCACCGCCAACGACTACGGGTACAAGCAGCTGCCCTACGAGCCGTTCCTCGGCGGCGGCATCGTCACCGCGCTCTCGGTGCCGCTCATCGGGTCACTGGGCCTGCCGGTGTTCACCGCGGGCGCCGTGGTGGCGACCGTCGCGGCCGGGCTGTGGGGCATGCTGCGGCGCACGCCCGCGGACGGCGCGGACGCGCCGGTCACACCAGCGACGGGCGGCGCAGCCGCCACGCCCTGAGGTCGACGCCGCGCACCGACCAGACCTCGCCCGGGCGGGGATAGACGCGGTGCGTGGCGGCGGCGCCGTCCGTGAAGGCCTCGAGCACTGAGCCGTCCACCAGCACGCGCACCTCGCCCGCATCGCGCACCTCGCCCACAGGGCGCACCTCGCCCGCCGCGCGCACCTCGTCAGCCGGGGCGGGTGCCCGCCAGACGACGCGCTCCCCGGCCGGCCCGATCAGCCCCACCGTCACGGCGCCCCGCCCGACGACCTCCCACGCGGGCTCGTCGGTCGCCAGGCTGTCCGCCGTGACGGGCAGGGCGGACGCCCGCAGGCCGACGAGCTCGCGGGCCGGCGCGCTGTGCACGCGGCCGCCGACGAGGGTCAGCTCGCGCGGGAAGGTCAGCGTGCCGGCCCAGCCGGCTGCGCGCACCTCGTCGGCCGTCCGGTCGCTGCCCTCCGGCGCCCAGGCCCACATCAGCACCCGGTCCCCCGCCGGCACGGCCTGCGCGGCGTAGAAGTCCGGCCCCTCGTCGAGCGCCGCGGCGGCGCCTCCGACGAACTGCAGCCCGGCCCCGCGCGGCACCAGCTCTCCGACCACCGCGTGGCAGCCGACCAGTCGTCCGGCGACCCAGCGGGACACGAGCAGCACCCACGCGGCGGCGTCGTCGGGCCCGGCGAGCCGGACCAGCTGCGGGCACTCCCACAGCTCGGCCGGCGCCAGGGCGGTCGTCGCGGGGTCGTCGTCACCCACCAGCAGGCCGAGCGGGTGCCAGTGGTCCAGGTCGTCCACCGCCCACAGCGGGACCAGCGGGCTGCTGCGGTCGGCGCGCCCGCCGCCGGCGATGGCGTACTGCCGGCCCGCCGCGGTGAACAGGAACGGGTCGCGCACGTCGACGACGGTCGGGTCCGACGACGGCGGCACCACGCAGGTGTCGGGCTGGACGAACACGCCGTCGGGTCCGCGACGGGCCACCGCCAGGCCGGCGTCGTGCGGGCCGGTGGACGCCGCGGTGTAGACCAGTGCGGGCTCGCCGTCCTGCACCACCGCGACGCCGCTCCACACCCCGGCCGCGTCCAGGTGGCCTGGGCGTGGAGCGAGCACGACGGGCTCGTCGTCCCAGGTCAGCAGGTTCGGCGAGGAGGCGTGACCCCAGCAGATGTCGCCCCACACGGGTGCCGCCGGGTTCGCCTGGTAGCACACGTGCCAGCGACCGTCCCAGTGGCCGATGCCGTTGGGGTCGTTCAGCCATCCGGTCGGTGGGCGCACGTGCAGGTGCGGGAACCCCTCGATCGTCATCGACCCACGGTAGGGGGGTCGACGGGTGCGCGCCCCCACACCTCGGGTGCGCGTCCTCACACCTCGGGTGCGTGCCGCCGCATCACGGGTGTGCGCCCGCCGCACTTCGTGCGTGAGGGCGGGTGCGACGGGGCCCGGCGGGAGGCGTTCGTCGTCGAGCCGCCGTACGCCGGGCCCCGGGCCGGACTCACTCCTTGTCGAGGAACTCCTTGGCCTTGTCGACGACCTCGTCGACCTTCGCGTCGCCCGCGTCGTCGGTCTTGCCCTTGACGAAGTCGGCCGCCTTGTCCAGCGCCGCCTTGGCCTCGTCCTCGTGCGACTCGAGGGCGTCCTTCGCCTTGTTGAACAGGTCGTCGATTCCCATGTGCGCTCCGTTCGCTGTCCGGACGCCGCGGCGCCCGACCCCGGGACTGGGCTGTGCGCGGGGCTGTTGCCGGCGCACCCTGATCATCGCGCAGCGCAGCCGTCCGGGCCAGGTGCAGCGACGTCACGCCAGGCTCACTTCCGGGTCGCGCCGGGTCGCGCCGGGTCGCGCCGAGTCTGGCCCGAGTCCGGCCGAGGTCAGGCCGAGGTCAGGCCGAGGAACGCGCCCAGCTCGGCCAGCCGGTCCGGCCGGGACGGCAGGTAGTCCGTCAGGGCGGGCGACCGCACGACGAACGCCGCCCACTGCCCCCGCGAGATCGCGACGTTGAGCCGGTTGCGGTTGAGCAGGAAGTCCATGCCGCGGCGTGCCTCGCCGGGCGACGAGGTCGCCATGGTGACGATCACCACCGCCGCCTGCTGGCCCTGGAACTTGTCGACGGTGCCGACCCGGACGCCGTCGATCCCGGCCTTGCGCAGCGCGCGCGCCACCACGCCCACCTGCGCGTTGTAGGCCGCGACCACCAGCACGTCGTCGGGCGTCAGCGGCCGGTCCGGCGTCGGCGCGGCCGGATCGCACCAGCGTCGCCCGACGAGGTCGGCCACCAGCCGCACCACGTCGCGGCCCTCCTCCGGCGAGGCCTTGCCGTTGCCGCGGTGCTCGACGAGCACGCCGTGCACGCCCGGCTCGATCCCCTCCAGCGTGCGGGCCGCGGCCGCCGGCGTCGGCCTCAGCCGCCCGTCGTAGGACAGCCGGGACACCACGGAGCACAGCGCCGGGTGCAGCCGCCACGTCGCGGCCAGGAAGTAGCCCAGATGGTCGGGCAGGGTGTCGTGGCCGTCCGACAGCCAGCCGAGCGCCGAGCGGTCCACCGGTTCGGGGTGGGTGCCCTGGCTGACCTGGGGCAGCTGCTGCGGGTCGCCGAGCAGCAGCAGGTTCCGGGCGGCGCCGGCGACGGCGAACGTGTTCGCCAGGGCGAACTGCCCGGCCTCGTCCACCACGAGCAGGTCCAGCGGCTCTGCCGGCAGGTGCGAGGGGTTGGCGAAGGTCCAGGCGGTGCCGCCGAGGACGAACCCGCCGGCGTGCGTGGCGTGCCCGGTGAGGAAGGCCTGTTCCGCGCCCGAGTCGCTCAGCCACGTCCACGGCGTGCCGGCGTCCGGCGCGGGCCCCTGCCCGGGGGCCTTGCCGATGTCGGCCGCGGGCACCCCGGCCGCCGCGACGCAGGTCAGCAGGTTCTCCACCCCCGCGTGCGACTGAGCGACGACGCCGACCCGCCAGCCGGACGCGACGAGGTCCGCGATCACCCGGGCGCCCGTGTACGTCTTGCCGCTGCCGGGTGGCCCCTGCACCGCCAGGTAGGAGTCATCGAGGTCACGCAGGGCCGCGACCAGGGCGGATGCCACGTCGCGCGGCCCGCTGGGTCGCGGCAGCGGCGCGCCCGACCGGGTGCGCGGCGGCCGCCGCCGGGCCAGGTCCATCGCCGCGCCGTCCGGCACCGTCGGCAGCGCGGCCGCCACCCGCTCGGCCAGCCGGCGAATCCCCGCCTCCAGGGGCTTCGTCGAGGGGCCGGGGGCGGGCACCAGGCCCATCGGCACCTCGTCGAACGCGGCCTCGTGGCGGCCCAGCGCCTCCTCCACGCGCAGCACGTCGCGCGGGTGGTCCACGCCCCGCTCCACCGAGACGTCGAGCACCGTGCCCTGGCTGCGCCAGCCGCGCACCCCGTCGTTCGAGGTGACGGCACCCGGCGGCAGCGGCGGGTCGTACAGCAGCATCGCCTTCGCCCCGGCCCGCAGGTCGCTGCCCTGCTCCAGCTGGCCGGTCATGGCGAGCACGCGGCGCGAGGCCCGCCGGCCCAGCGGCGGCTGCCAGTCGATGTCCACCGCCACCTCGTCGGCCACCAGCACGCCGCCCCGGTCGGTCCAGTCCGCCGGGTCCTTGATCAGCCGGTCGAAGTGCGCCCACCAGAAGGGCTTGTCCTCCCGCGTGTGGTAGCGCAGCGCCGCGGCGAGCAGGGCGACGGCCTGCCGGTCGCTCTCGCGCGTGACGCCGACCTGCGGCCCCGGGCCGGCGAAGGCGAGCAGGTCCGCCTCGAGGGTGTCGGGCGCCTGTGCGGCGACGTCGTCACCGGTCTGCTCCACGAGCACCGCGGCCCGCGACGGGGCGTGCCCGGCCGCCTCCACGTGGGCGACGAGCCAGTCGCGCAGACCCTTCGTCGACACGCAGTCGACCCGGTTGTAGGCGAGGATCGCCTCGATCCGCCGGATCCACTCGTCCTGACGGCCGGCCACGCGGGCCGCGACGGCCTCCGCGTACTCGACGATCGAGTCCGCGGCGTTGGTGACCTCACCGGCCCGGGACGCGGGCAGGTACAGCCGCTCCACCTGCTTGAGCGAGTACGACGGCTGCCCGGTGCGCAGCCCCGCCCGCACGCTGGCGTACAGGTCCACCAGCACGCCGTCGCGCAGCAGCTGGTCCACCTCGTCCTCGCCGACGCCGTGGCGGCCGGCGAGCCGCTGCAGGGTGCTGCGCTCATAGGCGGCGTAGTGGTAGACGTGCATGCCCGGGTGCCGCGCGCGGCGGTCCGCCAGGTAGGCGAGGAAGTCGCGGAGCGCCTGGCCCTCCTCGGCGCGGTCGTGCGCCTGGAAGGCGACGAAGGCCGGCTCGGTCTCCTCGTCCGGCGGCTGCTCGATGATGCCGAACAGGTACTCCAGGCCCCAGGCGGCCGGGTCGGCGGGCTGCGACGCGGGGTCGAGCCACAGCGGGTCGCCCTCGAAGTCGAAGTAGATATCGCCCTCGTCGGGTGGCGGCAGGGTGGCGGCGATCCGCCCGGGGTCGACGAGCGCGACGGCGATCCCGTTCTCGAACGTCACCTCGGCCGTCCCGGCCGTCCCCGCCGCACCGGCCGCACCGGCCGCCCCGGCGGGAACCCCGGTGGCCTCGAACGTCACCGCGGTCCCGGGCTCGTCGGGCGCCGCCGCGTGCCGCTCCTGCGCCACCTGCAGCCGCGCCTGCAGGCGCAGCTTGGCCAGCACCCCGGCGCCCATCCCGGGCACCGGCCCGGTGGCCACGGCGAGAGCGTCGATGCTGGTCAGGCCCGCGGCGCGGAGCCGCTCGCGGTGGCTGGCGTACACCCCGGCGACGAGCAGCAGGTCCCGCGCGGCGGCGGCCTCGGGCGCGCACACCGCACACCGTCCGCACGCGCGGTACCGCTCGTCGCCCCACGCCACAGCCGGCGCCTCGGCGCGGTGCTCGTCGAGCACGGCCTCGAGCCGCGCCCGGCGCAGCCGGTACACGGGCACCAGGTCCACCAGCCGGTGCTCGGTGACGGCGTCGTCGCCGAGGTGCAGGTGCACCCGGGCGTCCACCTCGAGGCCGGCCGCGGTGAGCTGGTCCGCGTAGGCCGCCACCTGCAGCAGCGCGACGACGGCCGCGTTGCGCGCCAGCTTGGTGTCGTGCACCGCCCAGGTGTCGCCGGTGCGGACCAGGAAGTCGGCCCGCCCGACGAAGCGCCCGTCGAAGAAACCCGCCTGGTAGACGACGTCCGGCCGCGCAGCGCCCGCGCCGAGAAGCGCCAGCGTGCCCGCGTGCGCCGCCTCGAGGTCCGCCCGTCGGTCCGGCCGGCCCTGCCGCGCCACCTGCGCCACCCCGCCTGCGCGCCCCGGCGTCCACGGCCCGTAAGCGGCGACGTACCGGCGCAGCACCCGCTGCTCGTGCTCGGTGCCGAGCCGCGCGACGCGCTCCAGCATCGCGTCCTGCTCCACTGCCACCGCAGGCACCCGGCCGAGCAGGGCGTCCAGCGAGCGCAGCACCGCGAACTCGCACCCCGCGGCGGCCGACAGGTCCGAGGCCGAGTACGCGAGGGTGCCGTCGTCGAGCAGGATCACTCGGGCGTCCGCTCGGGGTGCATCCACGGCGTGTAGGTGACGCCGACGAGCAAGCCCTCGGGGCTGAGCAGCCGGGCGGTCGTCTGGCCCCACGGCTCGGTGCGGGCGTCGGTGAGCATGGTGTGCCCGGCGGCCCGGAGCTCCCCGACGGCGGCGGCGACGGCCTCCGGTGCGCCGACGTCGAACTCCAGCCAGGCCTGCGGCGCCGGCACGTCGTCGGGCCAGGTCGCCGTGCCGAACGTGGACTGGGCAGCCTGTGCCAGCGGCCACCGGGCGAAGGCTCGCACCCCCGCGAGGCTCTCGGTGTGGAAGTAGCCCGGCGCCGGCTCGTCGAACGCGATGCCGAGCGCATCGGCCCAGAACGCACCGGCGGCGGTCTCGTCCTGGGTGATCGGGCCGAACCCGGCGACGAAGGCGATGTCCATGCCGCCATCCCACCACCGGCAGCCGACACGCGGCGGCGCGGCGCGGCGCGGCTCAGAACCGGTCGGGGTCGCCCGCGCCGACCCGGACCACCTCGGGCTCGCCGGACGTCCAGTCGACGACCGTCGTCGGCGTCGTCCCGCAGTCCCCGCCGGCCACGACGACGTCGACCACGTG
>Ga0302261_1000270_pt1 | contig 14325 bp, 15 predicted proteins | sample II_Fen_E2_4_FD_194561 | JGI IMG/M metagenome (GOLD analysis project Ga0302261, IMG submission 194561) | Peat permafrost microbial communities from Stordalen Mire near Abisko, Sweden - II_Fen_E2_4 | ecosystem: Environmental > Terrestrial > Soil > Wetlands > Permafrost | place: Sweden: Abisko... | reverse complement strand
CAGGAGCAACCTTCGTTGACACCACAGCTTTTGTCGTCTCCGCCGGGGCTGCCGTACCAGTAGGTTCTGAGGGCACAGCAGGTGTAATTTCCGCTTTTAATTCCTTTTCAGGAACAATAGGCGGAGCATCTTGCACAGGGATACCTGGAATTTCAATTCCTTCAACTGCAAGCTCTTCATCAGGGACATCAACAGAAGCAATTCTACTTGAATAGATGTTTCTGAATTTTTCTCTTTCAGAGAATTCTACAGGAAGAAGTTCCCCCACAAGATACATTTTACCTTTGTGCTTAACCCACTGGCGCGTAACCCTATAACGTAACATTAAGCTACGATACCGTCAAAGAAGGCGCCCATGTCTTTAGCTACAACGCGCATATCGTAAGCCAGCTCACATTCGATACGTTCTGTACCGATGCCCAATTGAGGCAAAGCAAATCTGTTGATTCTCCCACCGAGTGCATTAGAACCCATTAAGCCAGACCATACAAAAGTATAACCAGCTGTAGCAGTTTTAAGCTTCGGTGTAGGTGCGGAGTAAGTCAACAACGCGTGATTACCCATAACGAACTTCATGCTTGCATCCTGGCCCTTTTTGGCGATGTTCTGGATGGAGTTGCACACAAGAATGCGCTCCACGTCAAACAACTGAGCCAAAAGGTCCATAGTGACAACACCCTTCTGGGTGTATTTAATACGATCGATGATATCCGGATGCTGACGGAGTACATCAAATACTCTACGACCAAGGGTCAAGGTATTCGGACGTTGGCCCGTAAGCTCTGCCATAGAAGTTGCCACGTCGGCAATATCACTGACAGGATCAGAGTTTGCATAGTCGCTCCAGTAGGTAACTTTGCCTGCGGTGCCACTTGTGCCACCTGCAAGATCCTGCGCCCACACACCTGCTTTGAAGTAAGTTCTCGCCCAGTTATTTTCCTTATTCAGCAAAATCTTGTCAGCGACGAACTCTGTAGCATCTTCATCAGGAGTCAGAGGACTATCGGAGTTTGTGCGATCCTCTTCAGTGACATCCTTATGGAATGCGTACTTCTTGCAGAAGTATGTTGGCGTGTTATCGATGTCGTAATCGCCGCCAGCGGATTCGGTACCGATTGCACGCTCTTCAGCGTCATCACGGAACCAGTCTTCTTTTTTGTACATGAAATATCTGTCAGACTGTTTCACAACAGGGACGGATGGGAAAACCTTATCCGCGACAAAGTTTGCAGTGTCTTGCATATACTTAACACTGATGTTGGTTAACATTGTGTCAATATGCGAATCTGAACGATTAGCCATGGTTATATCCTCCTTATGTTAAGTTATTTGATTATGCTGTCGGCGCGTCGTACTTGCCGATTAAAACAGAGATGATATCGTTAGCAGCTGTAGCTGCATCAAGAGCGATACCACAAACCTTTTGACCTACTGTCGCAGTAGCAACAGTGCTATTTGCACCAACTGCTACAGCAACGCCAGCAGCGATCGGAGCAGCGGCTTTTGCAAAAGTAATACCCTGGATCATGACCTGACCGGCTTCACCCAGTTTAACTTCTGTTTGCAAGAAACCTACCGCTTGTTCAGCTGCAGCGCACGGAGTGAAGATATGCTCCCCAGTGACCTTAACAGGGACATATTTCTTACCTGTCATGTCAACGGAAGCTTTAAGAGAGATTGTCATACCTTTAAGTTCTAATGCCATTACATTTTCCTCCTTTTCCAGAAAAAATATTATTCTTGGTTGCGATAACGGTCATACAAGTCAGGGTCGGCTGCAATTACTGCAGCGACGGCGTCGTTGTAAGACATGTCCGGCTTGTCGGTACGCATCTTTTTGACACGATTATCGACTTCTGTAGCCGCGTTGGTGGATTCCGGCAATCCCTCTTTACTGCCGAGGGACACATAACCACCGCTGATTGCAGTGTTGGCCACTTTGAGCAAGGATTCAACAGAAGCGAACTGTTCTTTGTTGGCAGTAGCTAAAGTAAATAATGCTGCGGTGTCCGTAGCTGTAATCGGCAGTTTGTCATAGACAGCCATTGATGTTTTGAAATCCTCAAATGCTTTTGCATTAGCTGCTTCGGCGAGTTTATTCTCAGCGACGAGTACAGCGGCTCTTGCATCAAGGATCATCTTTCTCGCATCTTCTGGCATAGCGTTGAGGATCTTATCCTCTGCGGATGTAGAATCAGTTGCTTGCTCAAGAGTAGTGACTTTCGCATTAGCGGCAGTCAAATTATCCTGAAGAAGTTTCTTTTCTGCATCCCATACAGTCAAATTATCCTGAAGAAGTTTCTTTTCTGCATCCCATACAGACTGTTTAGCCGTAATAGCGGCAGTAACAGCTGCATCTGTGACAGTCGTGATATGACTGTTAATGGTTGCTTGCTGCTCAGCAGCAATGGTATTCAAGATATCTTGGAAATTCATAACTGGTGCTCCTTCCTGTTTGCTTTTGATTGTTGGATGTAAACTGTTTAGCTTCTCTTTAAGCTTATCCGCATCCAAGAAATTGCTGAAAGCGAATGACACACCATTATACATGAATGCATCTTCGTCGTTGGCATCAACTACCATTTCAGCGCTCTTATCCTCGGTAATCTTATCGACAAAGCCAAGCTTTAGTGCCTCATCGGCACTAAGCCACGTTTCACTATCCATTAGAGCGGATAGCTCGGCATCATCCATCTTAGTCTTACCCTTGTAGGTTGCGACAATTGTGTCTTTAACCTTGTTTAAAACTTCGATAGACTTTTGCAGGGTAGCAGCGTCGCCTTGAGCACGCGTCGATGGATTATGAATCATCATCAATGCGGATCTAGACATAAACACTTTATCCCCTGCCATAGCAATGACAGTTGCAGCCGAAGCGGCAATACCATCAATGTACGTATTTACAGTGGCGCTGTGGATTCTCAACTGATTCATAATCGCAGCGGCGGCGAAAACTTCACCACCAGGGCTGTTTATATAAACGTTGATAACCTTCGCATTAGGGTAATTTTGCAAATCTTTTAAGAACGAAGATGTTGCAACATCACTGTCATCACTAAACCAACCACGCGAAGAAACGATAGCGCCATAAACATACATATTTAGTACGCCAGAGTTAGTAGGCCCAGATGCCAAATTCCAAAACTTAGTAAAGGCTTCGGGCATTTTACTTACCTCCTTTCTTCGTGATAGGTGGCTTACCTGTTTGAGCAGGTACCTTAGGGGTTGCTTTAGCCGGCACAGGATCTGCATTTGGATCGGTTGGATCCGCATTTGGATCTGGTGTCGGTGTTGTTGCACTCCGTGATAATTGAGCTTCTCTATTTTCATCTTCTTCAGACGTTTCAGGTAAATTAGCTACACGACGTAGATAATTTTCCAAATCGAGATCTGGGAAGATCGGCATCTTTGCTCCGGCGAGTGCCTTAATATAATCACCCAATTCTTTAAGATCGGGAGTAACAACCGAACTGACTTTGAATTCTGGCGTTCCAGTTAATCCTTGGAATGTATTCATTGCAATCAAACGCGGAATAGCATAACGATTAAGAACTTCAGCTACACCATTCAGTTGTGATTGTAAAGACGCCGCTAACATACTCTGCTTAACCTTCGCCAAAGCGAAAGAGCCGACCTTATCAGCACCTAGCATGACAATATCAGCTAACATAGTAATTGCAATACGTTGATCCCAACGATTAATTATGTCGCTCGTATCAAATTGCCTTGAACTACCTGACGATAGAAGTTCTAATTTCCAATCTGCAGGTAATACAACACCTTCATTACGATCACGCCGAATACTGGATACAAGTTTTAAAGCGGACGTTTTTGCAATGACCGCCTGCGGATTGTCTTTATCAAAGATATTAACACCCGGAGGAGCAGTTACAACAGGAAGACCTGCTAAATCACGCTCAATACCGATGCCTTCAATTTCCTCGATATGTTTCTTAAAATACCAAGAACGATAAGCACCGCGTAAGAATGATTTACCTTCCGGATTTCCTCTGTTCGCCGTTGTACGAAATAAAAGACCGCGCCCTATTGGAATCTCAACAGAGCCCGCAGTAGTATATTGTTTCATACCCTGTAATCCACCGGTATCATCCATCATCCATCCTTGTAAGGACGTTTGAGCTCTGCCCGGTAATTTACGCCAACCAATGCGGCCATCATCATACTTGCTGTTCTTCGTCGGATCGGCTACATCGCCCATTCGTCTCTTGTATATAATCTCATGGTACGAAAAGCCATATTCGAAAAAGGATGAAAGGTCATCAATGAAATCTGCCCACGTTGTACTCATATCATCTTTACACTGACGTACAAATTCGGCAGCTTCTTTATCTGCATCTAAATCAGAGGCAGGAACGACATCCCAAACAACATTTTGAATCAATTGCTTAGAACAAAGTAAAATAGCCGTTATAACAGCATCATTACTGCTCATCTCTTGATAAACGGCTCCTGCTCTTGGCCATTGTAAGCGTGGTACAAACTCTTCATACACGCCTCCGCCGCTAGTGCGTAACCCAGTCGTGCCTCTCTCTGCAAAAGAGACAGCATCAATATGCTTAGCTGGAGCAATAGGTGGCGCGGTTGGCGCTTTATTAAACAATAACGGAAATGCACCCAAATATATTACCTCCTCTCTTTACATTAATCGTGAAAAATCTGTTGTAAAATAACCAGCGCCTAAATCCGACTCATCTGCCCAAGTGTTATCTTCCTCTTCAGGCTTTTCAACACAAATTGGATTTCCATAATCTGGCAATACACTTAATTCGGAGAATGCACCTGAAAGGCCATCAACCATATCATCATGTATACCACCTGGAAATGACTCAGCCTCGTCAAAGAAAACATCTATATTTCGGCAACCAGACAGATATTTTATATGACCACGCTCAGCCGCAGCGGAAGCAGCTAAAGCACGCTGTACTTTAGAACCTGTAGAAGCTATTGGCTTATACGCATAACCCATTAGGATTGTACGCGCTTTATTGTCAGTGACACCTATGCCAGAAGAGCCAGGTTCTCTTTCTTCTCGGATATTAGTACTGTAACCATCAGAGGCAGCAGTGTCTTTTTGTAACATCTCTGTTCCTTCTGGTGATTTACGTTCACGAATAATATCCTCGATGTAAAATATTCCCCCAGCTTCACTAAGTAAAAACCCGACTGTATAATCGGGTTCACCAGAGCGATTCTTCTTTTTGGCTTTTTCTTCATCAGAAGCAGCCATATCCCACCAACGTACTTTTTTTCGAAAGGCGGGCAATTCAGTAACCGCTTGGAACCAACTCCGTTTGAACATATTCCCCTTACGAATGATCTCCCAGTTACCGTCGCGTAAACGTGAACGTGTAACAGGGTCCAACTCATCAAGAGAGTGCTCATATTCGTCGACATCCAAGTAAGGATTATCATTCATACCCGCCGGGATGAAGACTCGACCCTTTGCCGGGCCTTCATCAATATATCGCTTTTTCACCCAGAGGCCACCATCATCTTCTGGTGGATTGCTAGCACCCCGCACACGCAACGGAATACTAACATTCTTTAAACGCCTGAGGCGTGAAAACATGTAAATGTAGTTATCCATATTGAAATGCGTTAATTCATCAAAGCCGATGTATTGATATTCACCGCCCTGATAGTTAAACTTGTCGTTTGGATTCTCAAGATAGCCAAACTGCAAGATCGAAATATTCTCTTTATGCGGCCCATACTTCTGGAAGAATTCGAATTTCTTATCTTTTTCGTTCCACCGACAATCGTCAGGGAATTGAAAAAGCCATTCCTTTGCACGATCAATTAAGGCGCCAGGCTTCGTTAAATCCGCATATGTTTTACGAAAGATTATACCTGCATAGCCCTTTATATCAACGTACTGTAATCCTCCCATTAGTAATGCGTCGCTTTTACCTCCGCCGGCCGCCCCACCATAAAATGCCTCTTTACAGTTCAGGAGGAGAAAGGCTGACTGTTTCGGAGTTGGCACATGAGGAATAAATTTATTCATTCTCGGCGTTAGCAGCCGTTGGAGGTTAAGTAAATCGGATTGCTTCATCTGGGATAGATCCATTTGTCCCATCGATGTATTTTGCACAAATTGACCGATTTTCATCTTATCAATTGTGTCCATGTCTGTAAATCCGCTTAAAGGTCGATTAATCATTAAGATCACCGACCTTATCTGCGGCTGTCGAAGAATTTATTGAAACTGCGTCAACGACAACAACAGGCGAAGTATTATCAGTCTCTTCAACTGAATTGCTCGCCTTAATATTATCGCCAATGGCAGTTGCCATAGCACCACTCTTTTGCAGTACATGCAATATACTAAGGAGATTGTCCTCATTTTTCATATCCTGCTGCAACTGCCTTTCAACTGGACTACCGCAGTTTTGATTATTACTTCCCAACGTGGCGTTTAAATTTAACATTTGATCGGCCGTATTGTTGGTGGTAGTGTTGTAAATCGCCAAGGCTGGCTGATGTGCGGCAGTTGTAGCAGCATCGGGTTTATCAGCGGATAAGCCAATACTAATTCTACTATATCTTAACCCCAATTCCAACATTTCTAATGCGTCCTTGGGCTTGAGAGCAGCGACATGCTTCTCTAAATAGTCAGAAGCTTGTTTCATTAGCTTATTTGCTAATTTGAAATGATCGGATTGCACTAATTGTACTTGCTGTGCTTTGCGTTTTGCTATCTCGCGGCCCATATAAAAGTCATAATAATCACAACGAACTGACCAATTATAGATTTTAGCCAAAGTAGCTAATAAAGAGCCGGAAACATTCAATTGGCGGCCTAAACCGGCAATTGTGCGATTTTGCATGACATAATCGCCAGAATCAAGCAAACCATACTTCATATCGCGATAAATCTTGAAAATACTGTAGAAATCCATACGTTCACCACTTAAACGTTCCCAAATCGGGAGTCCGTCAACGGTAGCAAAACCATCGAAGATTTCAATTTTAACCTCGGATTTTTCACGCATCATGTCGGTTATGTCTTGCGGAGTTTCACAATATGGAACATAGGTACAAAATACCGCAGGATTAAGAATAACCGTTAATCTGCCGTCCGCTTGGGGTAAATCGACTTGCAACGCTTGGATAAAATTCGCAAGTTTCTTCAAATTGGTTGTTACTACCATTGTGCGAAGCTCAGCTAATTGTTCCATTAAGAGCGGACTAACTGTCATTTTTATCGTACCAGTAGTGTAACCAACGAAGTCTGGTGTCTTCGCGAGGTTTTCTTCCAGAGGTGACTTAATATCCGTTGCCGCGCTGTGGGCCGTAAGGAAGTTATACTCATTATGGTCAGTACTCAATGCGCTAGCCGACTGGTCTGCTATAGTCTCTGCGGTTTGTGTCTCTGTTTTCATATTGTCACCTCCTTCATTATCTTCGTTCCCGTTGTCATCATTGTTCTAAGGGTTACTAGGTTAACGTGTTATCCCTTATATTAATATAATATACAAACGCTATAGGTTTTTCACGGGGAGAGGGACTAAATTAGAATTATTTCTTATCTCCCTCAATGAGGTGCTCCGCAACGTTTATGGAACAATATCACGTTAGTTGGCTACTTGTGTAATCCGTTAATCCGCTATGCTTTCGTAGCTTAAACTGTTAAACATCATAGGTTGTTAGCGCATAGAAGGTAGTCTCGTTTTCTCTCCTTGTGTTTGTAATATCTACCATGCGTGTGTTTTTTAGAGACTTGCTTTTTACTCTCTACTTGTTTCTCGGGTTTATGGGAGTGATCTGTCTCCGAAAGAACTTGAGGTTTTTATACGCAAGGACCCTTAAGGGCGGGTTATCCGAGTAGACGGGGCATCTGCTTTTCTACGTTTATCGGGAGAAAATCTATTCCTCTTATTCCGCTAGGCATTAACCCATTAGATAGCGCGGAAGCCACTAGCACCACTGGTACGCCACGGACGAGTCAAGCCAGCCAGGTGGAGACCGGTGGACCTATGGACTGGTCTCAATAGGGCAGCACCGCTAACGTATCCCAGCTACGGAGGGGATAGCTCTATGTATAGCCACACCTATACTTCTATGAGTGAGTACCTATAGTCTCTCTACCTCTAGCTATGGTCTCACGTAGACATAGAGGCATAGGATAGCTATACCCTATACATATAGATACATATCGATACATACCCATACATAGAGGTATACATATACATATAGATACATATCTATACATACCCATAGCTACCCGGGGGTCCATAGGTCCCTATAGGTCTATACCTCTATAGGCGTACCTCACCAACGCTGGCCTATATCCGCATACCCGTATTCATAAACATGTCATAAACAATTCATCAAATAGACAAGATTGCGAGCGTCAAATAGCGTATAATAATATCATGGATAAGGAAAGACATTCCATCCAAATTATATTTTACGGAGGACATCATCATGACAAAGACAATCACAACTACGGCACAGGCATCACAGGCAATGGAAGCGGCACAGGTCAAGACGATCACCGACAGCAACGTGAGCAAGAGCCAGAAGATCATCGGGATGTACGGCCTCGGGATGTCGATCAAGGACATCGCCGTAGCAATGGGCATCCGCTACAACTTCGCCTACAACGTCATCAGCAACTACACCCGAGTCAATGCACTGGTAATGCCTACGGCGAACAACGGACCTACGAAGAAGCAACAGGTCATCGACCTGGTCAAGACAGGCGCAAGCAACACCGAGATAAGCAAAGCCCTCTCCACCAACTACAACTACGTGTACAAGATTGCTAGGGAGTACACGGACAACGGCGGCACCGTCACGATGAAGGAGGTCGGTTGATATGCCCTGCGACTTCAAAGTCATAGTTCGACCTAACGGTAACCTCGATGTCTACGACGGGGAGGACCGGTTGCACTGGGAAGATATCAGTCCAATAGGTTTTGCCCAACTACTTCAACAGGGTTGATGGGCATAAGCATAGCCGGTCAATACGACCGGCTATCCCTTTGCCGTGTAATGGTATCCTTTTGCCCGTAGTGGGCAGAGGTTGCCAATGGTATCCTTTTGACATTATGACGCCGCTGGTGTTTAGTGGAGTGCCCTACGACAGTAGGACCGCGCCCAACTTTCGCCGTGTCCCCGGGTAACCCAGGAAACCATAGTGCCTCACGAGGTGTTTCGCGGAGTAACCGTGTAAACTCTTACGCCGCCCCAGGTTCGTCGAGTAAACCCATAAACCATAGTAACGCGATAGGTGTTTCTCTGAGTAACCGGTTCTTGAGAAGATCGTCTCACAAAATCGTTTAGCCGATTAACGTAACAACCTCAGCCGATCGTATCAAAATAAATTTATTTGTGAGCGATTTTACCCGTGATAATCGATCGAAAATAGCGTATAATATATATAGAAGTTAAGGAATTCCAATACTTAACTTACTAAAAAATAAAGGAAGTTTATCACATGAAACAGCTAAACACAGTCGTCGAGGAAACAGTTAACCAGGAAACCACAGTAACCGAGGAAACAGTTACCCTATCAACCGAGGAAATTAGTAAAATAGTAAACAATGACGCAGTTTCCAAGAGTAACCGGATGGTCGAGTTGTACGGTAAAGGGTTACAGATTAAACAGATATCCGAGTTGATGGGGACTCGCTATAACTTCGTTTACAACGTGGTTTCGAACTTTACTCGAGTAAACAATATCGAATTAAGGACCCGGGGAACAGGGGACTCGAAGAAACAGTTAATCATCGACCAGTGTAAACTGGGACTCAGCAACACGGATATCAGTAAAAACCTCTCAACCAACTATAATTACGTTTATAAAGTGGTAACCGAGTACTTGAAGACCAAGTAAACCGGTTAACCGAGGAATCACTTTCCCAGTGGAAGTGGTTCCTCTTTTTTGCTGTTAACGGTTTAACCGAGTAACCGAGTAGCCCGCAGGCAACTCTGGGGTTTCGCCGAGTAACCTTGGAACCTGATACTCTGTTAAACGCGCATTAGGGCGGCCCTATAAAACGCCTGGAGATTGGACCTTAATCCTTTCTGGGACGCCCTATAAAACGATCAGCGATAGACCCAAATATTTCTACCTGGGTCTATGGGATTACTTCTTATCCCACACCTTGTACTCCTCGATGTACCCCCACGCTTCCTTTACATTCTCCTCTATATTAATCCTTTCCGCGTCTTCTATCGCCTCGCCGTTACATAACAACCATTCCTCGGTGTGACGTAGAAACTCTAACGCCATCTCGAAACTACTAACTGTTTGTCCTAGATAGAAGAAGAGATCATCCTCATCCTTAAAAGAATCCCCCTCTATAATACTAAGTAATCGTTCCATCTCACTATAACGCTCTTCCATAGTACCATCACAGAACACCTTAAACGAATCCTCTGTTGGGAACAGTAGTAGGTATTTCTCATCACTCAACGCCTGTGATTCATCCCTGAACTCACCCGCCCAAAACTGATACGCCTCACATATGTGACCCACCGTGTGTTCCACGTTATACTCCTTGCCCTCCATAAGATCCTTACTAATTAACTTTCCCATTAGTTTTTCCCTCCCGCTTTAAAACATCTTCTTTTACTGACCCACTCGACACACCTATCTAACGCCTTGTTATCCGCATCGCCCGTGGCGAATAACATGCGCCAATAAGATCCTACATAAACCCTTAACATATCCGCATACACTGTACTATGTTTCCTTGTCACATAATACTCACCCCTGACATAGACTATCTCACCGTTCTCTGTTATAGTCCCAACAACCTTTTCCATTACTTAGTCCTCCTAAAGTTTTTATTATAGTGGGATATACTTATCCCTCTATATATATTATACGCTGGAAGGCGTCCCGACGACACGCAGGGAGTTGGCTCTATCTTTTATAGTTAGGTGGTATTGTGAGCCAGTACGCCCGGGACAGCTGCGGCCCATCACCGCCATCCAGTAGGAAAGTAGCGAACTCAACTAAATAGTCGTCCGGAGCGGGACAAAAGCTCGCCCAGGCGGGATGCCCACCAGAAGGCCCACTACGTAAGCCGTAACTTCTGTCTTCTTCTAGGGATGCCCTATAAAACAAACTGCGATTGGATGCCTACGCCGAAAAGATAGAGCCAATTCCCAGAGTGTCTGCAGGCGTCCTTCTATTATATAATATATATAGAGGATAAGGAATAACCCTTATACTTCCAATCATATTTTATTTAGGCGATTACGCCGGAAGGAGCACACCATGAAACTAGTAATGGACACAAAGCTTGGACAAGACGAGGTTATCGCAATCGTAGCACAGGTCACAAATGAGGAGATCAGCAAGGGCGCAGGTGTTCGTGCATTATTTGCAGGCGGCCTTTCAGTCAAGGAGATTTCAGCAGTCAGTGGGATTAGGTACAATCATGTGTACAATGTAATCCGGAATGAAGTGTTAGTCCATGGTTTGGAAGTCGAACAGACAGGTCGCAACAATGAGAACTCCAAGAAAAACCAAATCATCGCTCAACTGGCAGCCGGCAAGACTATCACAGAAGTCAGTAAGGAACTCAAGTGCCTGTACAATTACGTTTGGCAGATAGCCAAGGGTGCCGGATATACTAACAAACAAGTCGCCGCCGATGCAGCCGCAGTGGTTGATACAGCAACACCAGTTGTCGAGACAAAGCACAGATCCAATAAGAAAGTCGTGGCGTAAGCCACACTTCTTACCCAATAAAAAAAAAAAACATTAGGAGGACTATATAATGAAAAACGTATTAGGCAGCAAGGTAGAGGTTCTGGAGTCACAGGCTAAGGTAACAATCCCAATGAAGGATTACAGGATGTTAACACTGATGGGTTCCGAGGGGGAGAATCTCAGAGAGAAGATCATAGCAGGCATAACCATAGCGATAGACACAGATTACCAAGACAGACCGCGTGTAGTGATAACTAACTCCTTCACCAGCATATTACAAGACTACACCCTCAAGGCAGTGGTCAAATACGCAGTAAGTAATCCCGACGCCATGGCAATCCTAGTGACACGCGATGAACACTACTTCGCCGATGGCTGCCTATCAGCGTATAGTTATGGGGACACACAAGTAGTAGAGCTACTCGATAACCCAATATTCAAAGCAGCCTGGGATAAAGCAGTAGAGCTTAAGAAGGCGGCAGACAACGTCGCCGAGCCAGAAGTGCTAGAAGGGGAGGCTGAATAGTATGTACTTGAGTATGAACGATTTAGCCCTTATCATTACCGCTATGGAAGCCGAACATGATGCCACAGTCGACATGTCAAAGGATGAGACGGGGGCAGAAAAAGAGACATTAACAAGGCAGGCGAATGAGGAACAAGTAATCCTCAATAGCCTGCAGGAAGAGTACAATAACTACGCCAAAAGTAAGTTCGTGTGTCTCGATCCTGATCAACAAGTCCATTACCTCAACGTCCTGGCTGATTATCACGGACTTATTCTCACACACCTCGCCAGGGATGAGTATCAACTCTTCACTAAAAAGGAATTCCAATCGGTCTTGGATACGATGTATATGTTGGGTAACATTGAAGGGCGCATGATCCACAATCATACCATGCAAAGCGACCTAGATATGCTCGAGGAATGGGAAACTGAGTTGTTAATTAATAAGGAGGATGCGGAATGAGGATTATTATTTGGCACTCAATCAGGGTCCCGAAAGGGGATTTCAGGTTAGGAGACTATCTCGGTACAAATGTAATACGCATCAAGAACGTCACATTGTCGAAGGATCGTAACCACGGCGCAAAGCGTATGCACCTGGGTTTGATCACATCAGTAAGATAGAAGGAGGAGTCACAATGATTTGGGGGATAAAGAACGAAACTACGGGGGTCATGATGGTAGGGGACGATATGATTTGTGTAATCAAACAGGCAGTCGCGTGGAGATCATGTGGACACAAGGTAATCAGCGTCCCGTCCTTAAAGGCTAAGCGCATGTTTAACATCTAACAAGATAGGCCTGGACAATAGTTCAGGCTATTCTTTTACCTAGCAATGCCCACGAGGGCTACCCGCCACCGAGAACGCGGGCCCATCTCTGCCTACCAGTAGATTGAAGAGTTAACTTCTTTAAAGGCTGCCCTATAAAACGATCATCGATTGGACCGTCGCCCTGTTTCCGTCAGTGTGTTACTCTCTTGCAAATTATGTCTTGCAATTAGGTTGCCCTATAAAACGATCGCTAATTTGACGGCACGGACCATAATGTCGCTTAGTATTCCCCGAAGGCAGACGTCAGTGTGTCGAATTGACTCAAAATGTGCCTTGAGCGAAAGGTGCCTTGGAGAGAGGCGAAATTCACGGGTTTTATGGGGTCTTTTAAACTTTAATTGACACGAATAAATACGCGTCCTAGTCTATTTGGAGACACGAAATCCCTAGGCATTGTCTCCCCGTGCTTCTCTTAGATTTCGTGTTTGAGTGGTAGGGATTTGCTCGGGCAGTGAAAATCCGGAGAGCCCTAGTGTATCCGGCGGAGAGATGCCAGTATTATCTGTGGCTCCGCGTGCTTCTCTTATGTTTCGTGTAGGAGTGGTAGGGCAATCGGGCAGAAGGGCAGAAGTTGTTTTATATATATATAATAAATAAATATATTTTTCGACCTAGTCTATTGTCTCCTATTATTTTTATCTCCTTCATTATCTCCTATCTTTATAGCCACATATAGAAACCTATTTATCCTATCCTCCCTTCCGTGGTTATGAGTATACCCTATGTCTAGGAATACAAGAATATTCTATATACAGTTAAGTTGAATAAATATGCACTATTTCCCTACCACAATAACACGAACTCTAAGAGACATGTGATTTTCTAAGCTAAATTCGTCTCTCTCCTAGCCTCTCTCCATAGGGATTTAGCTAGGGATAGTGTCGTGCAGATGTGCAAAATAAAATAAAAACCCGAGTCTTTTAACTCAAGAAACCTGTAATTTTCTTCCAACCTCTTAGCTACTTTACATACTATTATCAGTTTACTCCAGGAAACTAGGATGTTTTAGTCGATTAAACTGTAACACACTCTTTATGTAGATAAAAGGCTCTTCTCAACGATAACGATAACGATAAGTCACCGCGAGAAGAGCCTTTCCGTTTCTAAACTACTTAGCTAAGTTAAACTGCTGTGTGTTAGCTTTGCTGTCGACGGCATTACTATTCGGCATGTTACTTGTGTTAGCTTGAGCGTTCATCTCTGTGATAGAGTGATTCTCTGTGATAGAGTGATTATTAGGAGTCTCGCTTCCGCCTAGCGTACCATTGTGTTGAACGTTTCCGTTATTG
>Ga0302261_1000256_pt1:12500-14978 | contig 14978 bp, 9 predicted proteins | sample II_Fen_E2_4_FD_194561 | JGI IMG/M metagenome (GOLD analysis project Ga0302261, IMG submission 194561) | Peat permafrost microbial communities from Stordalen Mire near Abisko, Sweden - II_Fen_E2_4 | ecosystem: Environmental > Terrestrial > Soil > Wetlands > Permafrost | place: Sweden... | reverse complement strand
ATAATACGGTGACGTGTTGTCTGAGCTTTAAATGTAGCTATAGAGATGCGTTCGCCGATAAGTTGATTCATCAGCGTGCTCTTACCCACATTTGGATTACCTACAATATTAACAAAACCAGCTTTATGCATAATCTTTTATATTAAGGACAAAAAAACGCATCTTTTGATTAAGGATGCGTTTTCTTATCTCTAGTTTTTTCTTTTATTTTACTGGTGCAGCAGCCGCGGATCCATCATATGCCCACTTCAGATATGAAGCGCCATAAGTAAAACCAGCTCCAAACGCCGTGAAAATCAAATTATCTCCTTTTTTCAACTGAGCTTCATAGTCCCACAGAGCTAAAGGCAACGTCGCAGCACTTGTATTACCATAATGCTGTATATTTACCATCACCTTTTCCAAAGGTAAATCTAAACGTTTTGCAACCGCTTCAATAATACGCATGTTGGCCTGATGAGGTATTACCCATGCAATATTATCTTTATTAAGTCCGTTGTTTTCAGCTATCAGTCCGCAAGCTGCACTCATGCTCGTTACAGCATAGCGGAACACTGTCCGACCTTCCTGATAAAGATAATGCAGACGATGGTCTACAGTGAAATGCGAAGGAGGACAAACTGAGCCACCAGCTTTCATGTGAAGGAAAGGAAGCCCTTTACCATCGGTACGCAGATATGAATCCAATAATCCGTAATCCTCAGTTGAACCTTCGAACATACAAGCTCCAGCCCCATCTCCAAATAGGGGACAAGTTGCGCGATCGGTATAATCCACCATTGACGACATCTTATCAGCACCGACAACGATTATTTTCTTATACCTGCCACTTTGTATAAATGAGGCAGCTGTATCCATGGCATACAAGAAACCACTGCATGCAGCTTGCAAATCAAATGCAAACGCATTTTTAAGTCCTAATTTATCGATGACTATTGATGCTGTCGAAGGGAAGTGATAGTCCGGAGTTGATGTTGCCACAATGACCATATCTATGCTATCAGGATCCGCACCAGTGCGCTGCATTAGCTGTTTGGCAGCCTTGCGAGCCATATAAGATGTGCCGAGCCCTTCCTCATTGAGGATACGACGTTCCTTAATACCTATTCTGGTCATAATCCATTCGTCATTAGTGTCCACCATACGAGAAATTTCCTCGTTGTTGAGCACATAATCAGGTACATACCCGCCGACGCCTGTGATTATTGCATTTATTTTCTCCATTATTCAGCCAACTCCTTTTCAATAGCGACTTTACCTCTGTAATATCCGCATGTCGGACAAACAGTATGATAAACATAATATGCTCCACAGTTAGGGCATATTGCCAATGTAGGAACTTCTGCCTTATCATGGGTTCTTCTCTTCAGTGTACGAGTCTTTGACTGTTTTCTTTTAGGATGTGCCATTTTCTTTTAATCTTTAATTATTGTTTTTAATTTTTCTAATTCACACCATCTCGGATCGGTTCCGCCTTCAATTCTACCATCGTCACTTCGGGTGACAGAATGCTTTTCGATTAATGCGAGCATCTCACGGTTGCATTTTCCAGGTGCATGCACGTGTTTAATGGGAATGTTCAAAGCAATGAATTCATAAATGAGCCATGTCACGTCTAGAATACCCTCATCTTCAGGTATCGTGACTATGTCATCCTCTTCCGAGTATTCATCTCCATACTTCACTACAAGACGAGTCTCACTTTTTATATTCTGATCCATCTCGTCAAGGCAGTGATCGCATGCTATCTGTATTGTACCTTCGGCATTAAAGAGGAGTTCAAAGAATATGTCTGTCTTGCGTATAGACAAGACAACCCTTACAACACCTTTTTTCACTTCAGGACTGTTTATTGTCTCAAAGTAGCTGTTGCTAAGATTATACTCAAGCACTGTTTTGGGCTCTTTCAAATCCTTTAAATCTATCTTAAATGACTCTGAACTATACATTTGGGTTGCAAAGTTACTAATAATTTTTTATATAAAGTAATGAAATCGCAAAAAAAATTATTTTGGCAATTCTATACGGAATGTTGTACCTTTGCCAACATCAGAACTTTTAACATATATTCTACCTTTATGATACTCTTCAACTATACGTTTTGCCAGTGAAAGGCCTAGTCCCCAACCACGTTTCTTTGTAGTAAATCCAGGTGTAAAAACATTCTTGATATTTTTTTTCTTAATACCCTTCCCTGTATCAGTAACATCAATCACGACCTTATGCACATCATCAAGCAATGTAATTGTAATGGTACCAGAACCTTCCATTGCATCGACACCATTCTTACATAAATTTTCTATAACCCACTCAAAAAGAGACGAATTCATTTTGACAATTATCGGTTCATCATAAGAAAAATTCTTAATCATTTTCACATGTGAAGAGGTACGTTTATCCATATAATCAACCACATGATCAATCACATCATTCAGACTTGCAGGAACAGGTTCTGGCAGTGAACCGATTTTAGAGAAG
>Ga0302261_1000256_pt1:0-7500 | contig 14978 bp, 9 predicted proteins | sample II_Fen_E2_4_FD_194561 | JGI IMG/M metagenome (GOLD analysis project Ga0302261, IMG submission 194561) | Peat permafrost microbial communities from Stordalen Mire near Abisko, Sweden - II_Fen_E2_4 | ecosystem: Environmental > Terrestrial > Soil > Wetlands > Permafrost | place: Sweden... | reverse complement strand
CAGCACCTTCACTAATGCCTTGCGGCTAGAATATCTCTACTCTATTCATTAGCAATTCAAGCCCGGGTAAGGTTCCTCGCGTATCATCGAATTAAACCACATGTTCCTCCGCTTGTGCGGGCCCCCGTCAATTCCTTTGAGTTTCACCGTTGCCGGCGTACTCCCCAGGTGGGATGCTTAACGCTTTCGCTTGGCCGCAGACTGTGTGTCGCCCACAGCGAGCATCCATCGTTTACCGTGCGGACTACCAGGGTATCTAATCCTGTTCGATACCCGCACTTTCGAGCTTCAGCGTCAGTTGCACTCCGGCATGCTGCCTTCGCAATCGGAGTTCTTCGTGATATCTAAGCATTTCACCGCTACACCACAAATTCCGCATGCCTCGTGTGCACTCAAGGGCGCCAGTTCCAACAGCAGTGCAGCGGTTGGGCCGCTACATTTCACTGCTGGCTTGACGCTCCGCCTACGCTCCCTTTAAACCCAATAAATCCGGATAACGCCTGGACCTTCCGTATTACCGCGGCTGCTGGCACGGAATTAGCCGGTCCTTATTCAAACGGTACCTGCAATAACCTACACGTAGGTCACTTTATCCCCGTTTAAAAGCAGTTTACAACCCATAGGGCCGTCATCCTGCACGCTACTTGGCTGGTTCAGCCTTACGGCCATTGACCAATATTCCTCACTGCTGCCTCCCGTAGGAGTTTGGACCGTGTCTCAGTTCCAATGTGGGGGACCTTCCTCTCAGAACCCCTACCCATCGTAGGTTAGGTGGGCCGTTACCCCGCCTACTGCCTAATGGGACGCATCCCCATCCTTCAGCGATATATCTTTAATCGTCGTCTGATGTCGTCTGACGATTGTATAAGGTATTATTCTTTCTTTCGAAAGGCTATCCCTTACTGAAGGGCAGGTTGGATACGCGTTACTCACCCATCCGCCGGTCGTCGACAAGGAAAGCAAGCTTACCTCTCGTTACCCCTCGACTTGCATGTGTTAAGCCTGTAGCTAGCGTTCATCCTGAGCCAGGATCAAACTCTCCATTGTATATAATGTCTTTTGTTTGTTTCCTTTACAAGATGTCCGTATCTCTTGAAGCACTAAAGTCTATCTAAACTGTTACCTGCATTAATGCAAATAACTATTGACGTTCGTTTATTTCTATCCTCATTACATCCTATAAAAGATGCAATGGCTTCTTGTACTACTTTGTCTGTTTATGTAATCTTTTCAAAGACCGCTTGTCTTGTGCTGCCGTTTGTTTCGGAAGCGGGTGCAAAGGTATAGCTTTTTTTGGCAATACCAAACTTTTTATGAGTTTTTTGTGCTTTTCAGCATGTTTTTTTTGAATTTGGAGGTTTTGAAGATTGTCTAACGTAAGTACACCTTATTATATAAAAGACGAATAACTTATTTAAATCAAACCAACGAACGGTTTTCCATTTATCAACTTGCAAATCTGTCCCTTTAGATACTGCGATTATAGGATTATTGTCTTCCACTATCTGTTGACGCCACAATGCTTCTTTTTTGTTTCACAATCGATAATTTAACATGGATTCAAAGTATAACACTAAAGTTCTGTCTTTCATTGCATATAATTAAGGTATATAGTCATCTCATGAGAAGTAAAATCAAATGAAAAAGAAAAAAAATTGTTTTTTATTTGGTTAATACAAAAAAAGGTTATACCTTTGCAACCGCAAAACAGGGAAAGACGCCTAACGGCAACGAAACCTGAAAAGCAAATGGCCTCGTAGCTCAACTGAATAGAGTAGCTGACTACGGATCAGCAGGTTTAGGGTTTGAATCCCTACGAGGTCACTAAGAAGCGTAAGATACTGTTTATCAGTTCCTACGCTTTTTCTTTTTAAAACATAATCAACTTTCCTCCATCACTTTGGCAATAATCGACCAAGAGCTTCTGTATAAAACAGGCATTAGCAATCACACGGTCTTTATTACCATCATATCCATTAACGAGAGCAAGAATATTAATCGTAGAAAGTTGCATCTTCGTACGTTCATGATCACTTGTTGGTGTCCCTATTCCACCCATAGCATCACGATAGACAGGCAGACCCTCTATATTGAGAAGACCACGTCCAATGCCTTCATACGGTTCCTCATGCCGCCCTACCCCGAGTAACAATTCGTCACCATCAATCTTATCGAAATCAAATCCGCCAATACTATATCCGAACTTCATACTGGCCAAGTTGATTAAGTCAACTAACGTATCAATATGATATAAATCCTGTCCTTTGAGGATACGACGTATAAGAGCTTCACCCGAAGGTCTGTAACGGCTCGGATCCTTACCGAGTGAACGATAAACCAGACGAGTAGCTTCAATGGCCGAAAAACTTTTAATCTGTTCGGTATTATATGTCATTCTCATCTGTTCTGAGAGTACATCAATCTCTTTCAAGAGTCCCTCATCATATTCACTATTAACAACTTTAGCCATTATTGCAGCTCCTACGAAATTAGGGCATACACTTCTTATTTCTTCAGAAACAAAAATTCTCATATATCATAAGGTATTAAATGATACAAAAATAGCCATTAATTTTATAAAACAAGCGTCATTTCTAAAAGAATTTTTCTTTTGAATTAAAAAAAAGTAGATATTAAACTTATCTTAAAAAATTAAATATTATCTTTGCAAAGCAATTTTATTAACTATTATCAACCGTGAAAAAACTACTATTTCTCTTGTGTCTGGCCTGTTCATTCACTCAAATGTTTGCAGTACCTAATTTTAATGCAAATAAAAAGTATCATATTGTATGTTCGCAATATTCAGATGGATGTGCCATACAAGGAAGTGCTGCAAATCAGCAGACACCTATCTACTATAATACATCATCGACAACAGCTGAAGCCACATATTGGGTATTTACTGAAGTAAAATCTGGAGAATATTCAGTACGTAACAGTTCTACCGGTCAGTACATTACGTATGACGGAGAGCGTATTGAGGAATACAAACGATATATAGAGATGACCGATGCCATGAATGGAGACAATTCCTTATGGACAGTTACCCTGCAACAGAACGGATACTACACAATCAGAAATGTAGCCCAAACCGATCAAATATGGGACGTACGGGCCAATTCCTATATTGTCGGCACTTATTCCCAGACAGGGCAAGGAGCTAACAATCAGATTTTCGCGTTCTACGATGAAACCGGCAATCAGGTGACAGAGACAACTACAAATAACGAATCGACAACTACAGGGTTTGATGTATCATCATGGCTGGACGGTACTATGAATTCACTAGACGGATGGAATCATACAGGATTCTTTATGAATACAGGAGCAGGTAGTTCCTACACCAATGATAATGCGTCCATAGTAGCACCCTTTATCGAATACTGGTTATCTTATTCCACATTGACTGATGCATACCTTAATCAGACCGTTTTAAATATACCAAACGGAAAGTACGGGCTCTCTGCTGCAATGATATCGTGTTGGCAATACGACAATAATCAAACAGTGGCAACAGGAGTAAAACTATACCTCAACGAAGTGAGTACTGCCATAGCGACTAAAAATAATACTCCTCTGAGTTATTCTATCGCGACCAATATCACCAATGGAAAAGCTACTTTAGGAATTGATATAACAAAAACCAATACCAACTGGGTTGCCATCGATAATGTAGTACTCAAGTATTTCGGAACATCTGCCCAACTCATAGCTGGAGAAGAAACAAAGATAATCGCTGACGGATCAGGGAAGTTGACAACAAACCAGTTGAAAACAAAAATATCAGCAATTGAGAATAGCGCCTCGGACACAACTTCCATGTTTTCGACCCTTGAGACATTCCGTGCATCATTAAAATACCTTCCTACAGCCGACCCACTGAGTAGTATGATTGATTCCATAACAATTAGCGATCATAGTATGATATACGACCAGCTCAATGGCTATTACATGTACTCTATACCACAAGATTACATGGGTTCTGACTTCACTTGTACGATTAACTACAAGAAAGAAACCAATAGCAGCAACATTTTTATTGATGGCGTAGAAGTAGGTAGCGGTAGTACATATACATTCAATGGAATTACCGCAGGTAAAACATACTCACTTAAAGTGACAAACGGGAGTGGAACAACAATATCATCAACTCTCACCTTCACAACTTTACCTATCGTCCAGATATATGGGTCGTTCGGCGATGAATATACTTCTGGAAAAATGCGTGTTTATCAACCTACCAAGAAAGAGCCGGCGCTACTTAATGCAAAAATAAAATGGCGAGGTGGTATCACCGACGGAAGTGATAAAAACAAACGTAACTACAGCATTAATATACAAGACGAGCTTGGAAATAAGTTGGATCAGAAATTTTTCGGACTGAGAAAAGACAACAAATGGATACTGGAAGCATGCCAAGTGGACATGAGCCGAGTAAGAAACCGTACGATAACCGACTTATGGAACGATTTTTCACATAAGCCTTATTATTATTCCCAAGAACCGGAAGCTCTCACAGGTACTCGCGGGCAGTTTGTTGAGACATTCCTCAACGACAAGTATGTAGGTGTCTATTGCATGACAGAATGTGTCGACCGAAAACAAATGAAACTTGTAGACTATGATAGCATTGCTCACGTGCAACATGGAATGCTATGGAAATCAAAGGACTGGAGTTATTCTATATTTATGGGTCATAACTCTGACAATACTGTTTATCCCATGAGTTCACCTGCTATGTTTGACAACAATAGCGAATCATGGGACCAATACTACGTACAATACCCTGATTTTGATGACGTGAATCCAACCGATTTCAGCACACTATATAATGCAGTCAACCTGATATGCTCAGGCAGTGATGCTAACGTCACAAAAGAATTCTGTAATTACTTTGACTACCCTCTTCTAATGGATTATTACATATTAATGGAGACAATACTCAGCACTGACAATCACGGTAAAAATATGTTCTTTGCTGTTTATGATAAAGCTGTTGACAAGAAAATAACTTTTGCAATATGGGATCTGGATGCAACTACAGGTCAACGCTGGAGCGACTATTACTACCATTCATCTATCATGTCACCTGAACAGGATTACACGACATACATTATCAACTATGAACATGGCAATTACAACCTTTTTAGACGACTTAAAAACCTAAACATCAACAACTTCAATGATTCAGTAAGATATCGTTACCGCAACTTGCGTAAGACATATCTGTCAACAGACAGTATCATCGCCCGTTTTTCCAAAAATATCAACTTATTGAAAACCAGTGGAGCAGCATCCAGAGAATCAGCCCGCTGGAGCGGTGATACAGATATAGCGGGATTGACACTCAATTTTGATACAGAACTTGATTTTCTTAAGGATTGGATAACAAGAAGAATGAACTACCTTGACAACACACGTTTTAAAATTTCAGAACTTCCTGACGATCCTATATCGAATGGTATCGTTACAACCCAGTCTGTTACTACCATCAATAGTTATGGATCTTCAATAGTCATCACTACTGACAGATGTGGAAAAATAACAATCTACAACATTGCCGGTCAGGCAGTAAAAAAGGTGAATCTGTCAGAAGGAGTGAATGAAGTTACTGGACTCCCATCTGGAGTGTATATTATAAATGACAAAAGAGTAGTTGTCGGCAAATAACAGTCCTCGTCAATAAGTATTGATCAAGGACAGAATTATTAATAAAACTCCCGGGATAAATCATCGTAGAATTTACCTCGGGAGTCTTTGTATCAATGTAGAAGAATAAAAAAGCTCTACTTAAGTGTTATGACCTGAAGAGAATAAGGTTTCATTGTTATTACAGCCGTATTGCCTTCCATATTAATCTGTTCGTTATCAATTTTGAAACGAACATCATCTGGCATACCACTGAACCCCTCAGTAGAAGCTGGCGACAAACCGAGCGACGACAAATCTACTTTCAAGCGTATTGGTACAGGGAGCATATTAACCAACTTCAAATAAATATTACCACTTTTGCTGTCGTGTACCACACTGGCTGCAAGCCGATAAGCCACTGAGGTATCCGCAGTTATTTTTGATGAGATATATTCATCACCGGAATATTTAGAGAACAGACGTTGTGTTTCATAAGACGGTGTTGTTGATATGTGATTGTTACTGAAATAGATCATATCGGGATTCCAGTTAGTATGACGGTCCTTAGCTAAAAGCGGCGCATAAGAAGTCATGCTGACAACATCAGCATTACGTTCCACATTACAAAGATAAAGAGCCTCTGTCAGAGCTGTTTCCACATTACTCCGTTTCGTAGAAGTAGAAGCAGCATACTCACCCAGATATACTTTAGGAGCATGACGATCATAATTGTCATAATAGTCCTGATTATGCATAAACCATCCCGTACTCTCATAATAATGTTCGTCCACCATATCAATAATATCTTGATGCTTTTTTGCTAAGTCCCATCCCTCCTGATAATCCGACGACCCTTTATGGAACGGTCCAACAGTTCCGCACACCCTTATCTCGGGATATTTCTCTTTCATAGCCTTGCAAATCATCATATAGCGTTCCTCGAACACTGTAGATATAAGATCCTCATTACCTATACCTATATAATGGAGATTAAATGATTCAGGATGACCGGCATCGGCACGCATCTTAGCCCATTTGCTAGTAGCAGGATCACCGTTAGCCCATTCTATCAAATCGAGAATATCCTGCACATATCGGGGCATATCGGCCATTGGTATACCTCCCTGCTGACCACCAAACCCACAGGAGTCTGATGCTGAATTTTGGCAAGGCACTCCAGCCGCTAACACCGGGAGAGGTTCACAACCCATATCCTCGCAAAACTGGAAGAATTCATAAAATCCCAGTCCCTTCGTCTGATGATAATTCCAGATATTGCGATCTGGGACACGATTCTGAAGCGGTCCAATACTCTCTTTCCAATTATAAATATTATCCAGACCGTCACCGTGCGACAGGCAACCTCCCGGGAATCTCATGAATTTAGGATGAAGCTCTGCAATAGTCTGTGCCAAATCATTACGCAAGCCATTAGAATGACCTTTAAAGGTGGCTTGAGGGAAAAGACTTATCATATCAACCGCCACACGTCCTTTTTGGAGCGGCTCAACCTTCAGCACAGCGTTCTGTGCATCATCCTGTGCAGTAAGAGTAGTAGAAATTCTATTCCAGTTTCTTCCTTTAACCTTAACAGTGGTAGTGGCAATCATCTTACTACCGTCAATCAGTGAAACACGAAAATCCATGGAACTATTGTCAATACATCTCGCGAACATTGAGAAATCATACCTATTAAGATGTTGGATACAGAAACCGTCCCAACCACTGTTTGTCAAAGCGTTCGCATTGAGCACAACATAATGAATATTATTCTTGCTTAAAGGCATAACGGTATCAATAACAATGCTGTCATTTGATGACCAGGAGAACGTCGGTCCCCAATTTCTGTCGTGATGATTCTCGCCC
>Ga0302261_1000248_pt1 | contig 15160 bp, 10 predicted proteins | sample II_Fen_E2_4_FD_194561 | JGI IMG/M metagenome (GOLD analysis project Ga0302261, IMG submission 194561) | Peat permafrost microbial communities from Stordalen Mire near Abisko, Sweden - II_Fen_E2_4 | ecosystem: Environmental > Terrestrial > Soil > Wetlands > Permafrost | place: Sweden: Abisko... | reverse complement strand
GGAATCATACAAAGTAGTTTTAGGAGACAAAAGTATTCAAGTCCCCCCAAGGGAAATTAATGAAGGAGCAGTAATTAGGGAACCAATAATAGAAATTAAAATAGCAATGGCATTTAAACGAAAAGTAAAATTATCGAAGTACAAAAAGAATTGGACAGTCCTTTTATGGGCTCATGAATTATTGCGTCAGTATTTACACGGAGAATTGAGCGATAGCAAAAAAACGCTGCTGAAAGATTGGGAGCCCCAAAGGACGCAACCCAATAAAGAAGATATGCAAATCATTGAACGCATAGTGGCAGAAGCCAAAGTTGAAATATTCAAACGACTGGGCATTCAACTACCCGACTCGCCCATTATTGCTGATCGGATAGATACGGAATTTCAACCGGCTCCCGTACGCAGGTTCCCTATCCAACAGCTGAAAAAATACGCTGTCGCTGCCGTCCTGGCAGGTATTATCTTCGGAGGCAGCACGCTGTTATTCCGCCGCAACAATAATAGTGAAAGCCGTTTGACAGCCCAATCGGAATTATCAAAAACCTTATTTGCAACGACCATCCGAGAGAAAAAGCAAATCACGCTGCCGGACGGTTCAACCGTGTATATGAATGGTGGCAGCAAGCTAAAAATACAATCGTCTCAGTTCAACAAAGAGCAGCGTGAAGTCTGGCTCGACGAAGGTGAAGCCTTTTTTCAAGTAACAAAGAATCCACAAAGACCCTTTATTGTGCATAGTCGAAACCTGACCACCGTAGTAAAAGGGACATCGTTTAATGTAAAAGCCTACCACCAGCTGAACGAAAGCTCCGTGATGGTCAGAACCGGAAGAGTGGAAGTCAATTCCGGCAACAAAATACTGGGCATACTCACACCCGACAAACAGTTGGTTTATCATAAAAATAACGGGCAATACGAAGAAAGCGATATCCACCCCGAAGATGCCATGGCATGGTGCGATGGCAGATTGGTATTGCACAAAGCGGGTATTGATGAGTTAAAACTACGAATCAGTCAAATATACGGGATCGAAATCAAGGTAGAAGGCAATGCCATGGAGGGAAAATACATAAGCTCTTCTTTCCGAAAAAATACCTCATTTGAAAGCGTCATGGAAAGCGTCTGCTTACTACACGGCCTACATTATAAAATCAACAACAAACAACAGGCAACAATCTATCAGTAAGCAGTCAACAGACTATAGACTATAGACAAAAGATCAAAGAACAAAGAACAAAGATCAAAAAGAACAGAAATGAAGAATATTCTTAGAACAATGAAAGTACTGGTATGCTGGCTGCTAACGGCAGTAGCAATTCTACAACCTCAAAGCCTTCAGGGGCAAATCATCAGTCAGCAGTTTCCCAAAGAAAGCCTGGTAGCCCGGCTGGAAAAGCTCGCTGCTAAAACCAAACAAGTCATCGTATACGATCCCACGCTGCTCGAAAACACAACCGTACAGGCTTTGAATTCCAAAAAGCTAAGCGTGGAACAGATCATACAAAAAAGTCTCGCCGGAACCACATTAGCCTATAAAGTAACCTCCGATAATTCCATCGTTATCCTGAATCCGGATAGCAACACTGAAAAAAAAAGCGAATCCAAAGGCAAAGGACATATCACCGGCAAGGTAACCGATGAGCAGGGTGTAGGCTTACCCGGAGCAACCATTCAGGTGCTGGGTACCGACAGAGCCACCCTCACCGACATGAACGGGAATTACAACTTAACCGTACCTGCCGGAAAGTACAGCATTGAAGCCAAGTATGTATCCTACCAAAAGCAACGGTTCGACAATATAAAGATTATCCCCAACCAAAACACATCCTTATCGGTAAGCCTGAAAGAATCATCTATTTCCTTGAAAGACGTGGTGGTTACCGGACAGCAACGCACCTCCTCTACCAACGCACTGCTGCTAAAACAAAAAGAAATGAGCTCCATGACCGACGGACTCAGTGCCGACCTGATCAGGAAAACCTCGGACAACAACATGGCACAAGTACTTAAAAGGGTAGCGGGCGTAACCATACAAGACAACAAGTTTGTTACTGTACGCGGCATGAGCGAACGCTATAACAACGTACAACTCAACGGAACCTCCATGCCCAGCACGGAGCCCAACCGACGCAATTTCTCCTTCGACATTATACCTAGTGCCCTAGTAGACAATGTTACCGTGGCCAAAACCTTTACCCCCGACATGCAGGGCGAGTTTACCGGAGGTATGGTGGAAATAAGCACGCTGGCCATACCCAAAAAGAACTTTTTCAACCTCACCCTGGGCACCGGCATGAACACCAACAGCACCGGTAAGGAGTTTAAAACCAACAAGCGCTTTACATCCGACTATTTTCTGGGCAACGCCTCCGAACGCAACTGGTACAACCGCGACTGGATAAATTCCGAATATGTCTCCTACATTAAATCCTCCTCCATCCTTCCTGAATATGCCGAAAAAGCCTACGCCATGAATGCCAAAATACCCAACCACTGGGGGCTGAATAGTTATACCGCTGCCCCGCTGCAAAACTACGCCCTCAGCATGGGTAAATCAATTGATTTGGGCGGGGGCAACACCTTGGGAGCAACCCTGGCTGTCACCTACCGACACGAGGAAACCGTGGAAACCATAGAAGAGGCGATGTATCGTAGTGGACCGAATGAAACCCAAAATGGCCATACTTATAAATTTACCACGGCAGTAGGAGCGGTAGCCAATATAGGCTGGGAACGCCCGGGACATAAAATCATCCTGCGCAACCTGTTCAACAACCGCTTTACTCACGACAATATAGAACGAGTCCTTTTCAATCGCTACGATGGCTCCTTGTGGCTTGAACAATACAGCTCACCCATGCGCAATACTTTATGGCAAAGCAGATTGGAAGGAGAGCATAAACTGCTAGGCATCATTCTTACCTGGTTTGCCGACTATAATGACCTAACCCGTTCCTTGCCCGAGGACAGATTAATAAAAGGCACTTTGGGGACAAGTAGTGCAACTCAGGGAGCATTTCCCACCGTTCCCACTAAAGATGGAAAATATATCGTAAGCAGTTGGGGAATAGACGATTCAGAAAATATCGCGAACGGACATATTATGAATAGCAAACTGAATGAAATAAAAAAGAATGTGGGTGGAAATATCGAGTATCCTTTTGTTGTGGAAAACAACATACAAAAACTCAAAGTCGGCTATTGGGGAACCTTTCGTAAAACCAGTTATAGCCAGCAGTTTATTGTTCCTACAAATGGCTTAGTGACAAATTCCGAATTAAACGGACTTTCCTTACATGAATGGTTTGATCCTCTCAATTTCACCAATGGCTATTTAATTTACGACTTCGGATCAACGAAAGGACGTGACGGCGATTATTACAACGGTAGGCAGAAAATCCACGCCACCTACCTAATGGGAGATTTTAGCTTTTTCCACAAACTACACCTTACCGGAGGAGTACGTATGGAAGCAGCAAACACAGAGGTAGATACCAGATATCTGTATTACGATACAAGTGGAAAATCTCATATGCCAGACTCTACTGTTATACGCACAAAAAACGATTGGCTACCGGCCCTTACACTGATTTATAATATCACCGATAAAATAAATATCCGGGGAGCTATAAGCAAAACGCTGGCGCGTCCTGACTTCAGGGAACTCACTCCCTATCAATATTATAATGCAAATGATAGACTAAAAGTTGAAAGTAGCCAGCCTCTGCAAACAACCTATACCCACAATTACGACCTGCGTCTGGAATGGTATCCACAAGCAGGCGAGCTACTTTCCTTCAGCGCCTTTTATAAATACTTTATTAGTCCGGTGGAAATGTTGGCTTACAATCAGTCTAATGCCGGTAGCTATATTTTAATGTCTGCCAACCTGGACAATGCCAATATTAAAGGCTTAGAGCTAAACATCCGCAAATCCTTCGGTTTTCTGGCTCCCGCCGGTTTTCTGAAAGACCTTTACCTGACTGCCAATGCCACTGTACTGCAAGGTGAAGTGAAATACAACTTCGACAAAATTGTGACTGCAGCACAGGGCTTAGACCCCCAAAACTTTGGTGGCATAGACCGCAAACGCCCCTTGCAGGGCATGTCGCCCTATGCAGTCAATGCCGGGCTCGATTATCAAACCGAGCAGCTGGGATTGGCTCTTAATTATGGACGAATAGGACGTAAAATAGTGATGGCAGGTGGTAAGGAATCGGAAGACACCTACGAGGCACCGCGCGACGTAATCGATTTTCAAATCAGTTACCGTTTGCTCGGTGGACGCATGCAAATTAAAGCCAACGCCAGCGACCTGCTTAATCAGCCCGTAATACAATATGATAATTTTCGCAGTACTGGTACAGACAGCGACTTGAGTTATAATAAAGGAGAGGATTTATTACGAAGCAAAATCAAAAAAGGAACGAACTACTCCTTGTCGGTAAGTTATAATTTTTAAGCCCCCTAAATCCAGACCTCACCCCTGACCCCTCTCCTTGAGGAGAGGGGAAAAAGAGAGGGGGACTTAAGAGTGATTCGCGGGAGGACGGAATTCCGATTCCGTCAACAAAAAACTAGAAAGGGGATTGAGGAGCAGTCTTAAAACATGTAACAACAATGACATAGTTCTTTAATCATTTTGTTGCCCGATTGGATGTTAAATAGGCTGTATTATAAGTGTAGACCGAGATGCTTGATCTTTTGCACGACCGGGAGGACGGAATTCCAATTCTGTCAACGAAAAATTGAAAAAACAAACAGCCACCTAATCTCCCATGGGATACTGAAGAGCGATCCACGAGAGGATCCGGGAGGACGGAATTCCGATTCCGTCGACGAAATAATTTTAAAAGACAGCTGTCCTAAAGTCTGCCAAGGGAGATAACGAGGGGGGATTAGAGCCAATTAAAACTTGTAACAACAATGACACGGTTCTTTAATCGTTTTGTTGCCCGATTGAATGTTAAATACAATGTATTATAAGTGGGAGGACGGAATTCCGATTCCGCCAACAGCAATTAAAAAAAACCGACCACCCCTAGCCCCTAAAGGGGAACTGAAAAGTGATCAGCGAGAGGATCTGGGAGGGTGGAATTCCGATTCCGCCAATGAAGAATTGGAATTCCGATTCTGTCAAAAAAATAAATGGACAAAGGGGTCAAACGCTGCCTCCCCTAAGTCCATCATTCAAAAACGGTTTGGCGGCAAAATTATAAAAAATATTTTATATGAACAAATTTATGTCGAAGGCGAAAGCCTTGCGTTTGGCAATCGTAACGATTGCAGTGGGATTATCGGTTAGCTCATGTACGAGCAAAGACGATTTACAGTTACAAAGTGTAAACACCCGCGCCATCAATTCGGTGATTACGGTGTCAGGTATTATCTCGTCCAACACAACCTGGACCAGTGATAATGAGTATGATTTGGACGGAAAAGTGTATGTAACAAACGGTGCTACCCTGACCATTCAACCGGGGACACTGATCAAAGGCTTACCGGCACTTAACGATTTAAAGGTTAACACTTCTGCTTTAATTATTACCCGCGGGTCGAAAATTGACGCACAGGGAACAGCAGCCAACCCGATTGTCATGACAGCTTCCAGCGGAGTCAAAGGTGGTTGGGGAGGTATCGTATTGTTAGGCAAAGCCCCTATCAATCAAACTACCGACCAGCTTATCGAAGGTATTAGTCCGGCAACTGTTCCTGCAGGAGTGGATGTATACTACGGCGGCGGCGGAATGGGTCTGGGCACTTCGAATGACAATTCCGGTACACTGAAGTATGTACGGGTGGAATATGCAGGAGCTGCAATTTCTGATGCCAACGAATTAAACGCCTTCACCTTTGGTGGAGTAGGTAGCGGCACCACGCTGGAACACTTGCAGGCTTACAAAGGAGCTGACGATGCCTATGAGTTCTTTGGTGGATGTGTAAATGCCAAGTATTTGATTTCTACAGCCACCGACGACGATGCATTTGACTTCGACTTCGGATACACCGGTAAATTGCAGTTTCTGGTAGCTACCATTGATGCAAGCATGTCGTATTCAAGCGATCCGAACGGTATCGAATGCGATAATGACAAACAAGCTGATGGTACAGGTTCCAACAATACTCCTTACACACACCCCTACATTTCCAACCTGACCTTTGTAGGTACAGTAGATGGTAAAATAGCCGGTGGAGGTATTGTTTCCGGATCAGATCATTTATTGAAATCATGCGCCGATTTCCGCCGCAATTGCCAATACACACTGGTGAACTCCATTTTGTATGGTGCCAAAACAGGTATTCTGGATGAAACTTCAAACTCGTATGTATTGGAAAACAACGTAGTGGTTGCTTCACCGGCAGGTACCGGAGTTAACTTCTCTGGAGTGGCTAGTGTTTCAGGGACTAACTATGGACTTACAAGCTATAGTGCTATAACATTAAGTTCTCCTTGGGGTAATGCGTATACATCAACTGCTTTAACTCCTACCGGTGGTTATGCTTACGATTATAACACCTATAATGCAGCCTCAATTAGCAGTTTCTTTGTTAATACAGATTGGAAAGGTGGAGCGTTTGATGCATCTGGTGTCTATTGGATTAATAATTCTTGGGTAAAAACTAATTAATATGAATAAATGGAGATAAGAGGGAGTGTCCTTTTATCTCCATATTTATAAAACAGTCCATCAATGTATAAACTTACTTTTTCTCTGCTGATAGTCCTTTCCTTTCTTTTACAGGCTTGCGATGTAAGCGATACCCTGGCCAAAGGAGATACCTTTTCGGATGCACCCTATATGAAATTCAGTGTGAATATTGTCTTTCAGGCAGATGCCACCAAACAATATAAGGTCATTACCTACAACGACAAAGACATTTCCATTCTCTACAGCATCCTCCGCACCGATACAAGCGGGGTATTGAAGGTGTACAACGGCACGGAAACAACACCCGAACTGACCACCACCATCAAACATCATTCGGGAGAAACCATCAGCCTGATACAGCTTCCCGGACAAACCGTACAACTATATGGAACCGAAGTAGGTGCAGCCGATCCGGACAGCAACGCAGTAAAAGTACGTTTTTTTTATACGGCAACTGCCTTGCCTGATTCAGTACGGATGATAGTACAGTCGAAAAAAAGTACTGTCACCGCCACCACCTACGATGGTATTGACACCCTGATGATTTACCGAGGCACGATAAGCCGCTACGTCAACCTGAATCTGGCTAAATACTGGGCAAGCAACCAAACCGGAGCCAACTTTTACTACACGCTTCACAATATGAGCACTCCAGCTATCCCACTACTATTAGCCAGGCGTTTATCTTTATTAACTGCCTCCGAAGTCGGAACAAACACCAACAAAACAGGACCTGTGTACAGCTATAAATTGATGACTTATCAATTAGACCTGGTCAGCTCCAATTATACCAACCTGTTTGTTTTCGGAACTAAATGGGAATAAAACCAAAAGTGGATAAGTAATAAAATAGATAAGTAGTTACAAGTAAATAGTTCCGAGTTACAAGACTGTTTATCTGAATTTTGCTTTCAGAAAACTGATCATTAAATATTAGTGCTTACTTAGAACGTAAATTACGCCAAAACTACAAATTTTCGCAAACAAAAAAAACAGCAATCTCAACTCTCAATAACCCTGCTCATTGCATAGCAGATTGTATTATTATAATGTACAAAAGAAACAAATTTGAAAGATGAGATACTAAAAAATAATAGCTTTTAATAAGGGTAATATGCTTACCTCTATCGAAAGCAGACAACTAATAAACAAAAACATAAAAAAAGATGAAAAAAATTACTCTATTTTCAATACTATGCATGTTGACTGTACTGGGTACAACCAACATCAATGCACAAAATTTATTATTAAACCCCGGCTTTGAGCTAGGCGTGGATGGGGACGGGTATATCAACAACTGGCAGATCTCGCCGGATGATGTTACAAAAGCCACCTTTACAGTGGAAACTGCAGATAAACACAGTGGAACTGCCAGTGCTAAAATTACATATGTAAGCGGAGGTTATAATGATCTATATCAGGCAGTACCGGTTACAGCCGGAAAAACCTATACCTTTTCATTTTGGTATAATGTCATAGCTCAAAAAGTAGCAGGAAGTGGTAGAGTCGTTCTCGTGCCTACCTTTTACGATAATAACAGCAGTCCAATTCCAATAGATCCCAGTACCTACGAAGGAACTTATACATTACAAACATGGCAGCAATATTCGGTTGATATTGTTGCACCTGCCAATGCGGCTTCTGTTGACTTTCGAATACGGTTGCTGAGTAGACCTAATGCTCTTATTGACGATGCTTCGATTACCTTGGCCAGCACTGGCACAATAGCCGTAACAGGAGTTACACTCAACAAGACTACATTAGCACTTACAGCAGGAGGGTCTGAACCGCTCACCACCATCGTGGCACCCGCTGACGCTACGGACAAAAGCGTAAGCTGGGCCAGTGATAACAGCGCTATAGCCACGGTAGATGCCAACGGCAACGTAACTGCCGTAGCAGCAGGAAATGCTACCATCACTGTGACGAGTACCGACGGAAGTAAAACAGCCACCTGTGCGGTAACGGTAACTGCTGCTACGGTAGCCGTAACTGGGGTTACACTTAACAAGACTACACTGCCACTCACCGTAGGAGGGTCAGAAACGCTCACCGCCACCCTTGCGCCTGCTAATCCTACGAATCCAAGCGTAAGCTGGGCCAGTGATAACAGCGCCGTAGCCACGGTAGATAATGCCGGAAAAGTAACCGCCATAGCAGCCGGTATCGCCACCATCACCGTGACAACCACCGACGGAAGCAAAACAGCCACCTGCGCGGTAACGGTAACTGCCGCCACAGTAGCCGTAACTGGGGTTACACTCAACAAGACTACACTGCCACTCACCACAGGAACTTCGGAAACACTCACCGCCACCCTTGCGCCTGCTAATCCTACGAACCCAAGCGTAAGCTGGGCCAGTGATAACAGCGCCGTAGCCACGGTGGATGCCAACGGCAACGTAACCGCCGTAGCGGCAGGTACTGCCACCATCACCGTAACTACTGTGGATGGAAGCAAAACAGCCAGCTGTGTGGTAACGGTAAGCGGCGTAGCTAAAACAGCGCAAACCATCAGCGGATTATCAAACATAACCAAAACAGTGGGTGATGCAGCATTTGATTTATCGGCTACAGCTTCAACAGCTGTGACATACGTAAGCAGCAATACGGCAGTAGCTACTATCAGTGGCAGCACGGTAACCATCGTAGGAGCAGGTACAACTACTATCACTGCCTCAGCAGCAGGTAACGATACTTACAACGCAGCACCGGATGTAACCGCTACGCTGACAGTAAACAAAATAGCGCAAACCATCAGCGGATTGACAGACCTAACCAAAACAATAGGAGATGCCGATTTCAACCTGGCAGCTACAGCCTCCAGCGGTTTGTCCGTAACTTATGCCAGCTCCAATACGGCAGTAGCCACCATCAGTGGTAGCGCGGTTCATATCGTTGGTATCGGTACTACCACCATCACCGCCTCGCAGACTGGTAACGACAGCTACAGTGCAGCTACACCCGTAACGGCTACCCTGACGGTAGAAGGAATAAAGGTTAGCGCTATCCGCCTTGGATTATCCCTTTTGCAAGGCAGTTCGGCAAAACTCACCGCCACGGTGTCGCCCACTAATGCCAGCAATACCGGCGTAAACTGGAGCAGCGATAACACAAGCGTCGCCACGGTGGACAATAACGGCAACCTGAGTGCTATTTCGGTAGGTACAGCCCTTATCACTGTAGCTTCCACCGACGGTGCCAAAAGCGTGGAATTTGCGATTACCGTAAATATAAATACCGCCAATAATGCTCCAACAGCCGAAAACGATTTTTCGTTCAGCGTGCAGCCCAACCCAGTAGCCGACGAAGCCCGCTTCTCTTTCGGATTGGCAGGTGACGGAGCAAGTATTGTTATTTCAGATTTGACAGGTAAAACTTTGGCCGTAAAAACAGTATCTGCAAACAGTACAGCCGCCACAGTAAGCGTATCCGGTTTATCCAACGGCGTATATATAGCCCGGTATGCCGATGCCACCGGTAAACAGGCAACCGTAAAAATGATCAAATAACAGTTAGTGATTAGTGATTGCGAATCAGAAGTTGAAAAATAGTCCGTAGGACTTATATATCCATAGAATAAACCGATATGCCAGCTTATTGCCCGTAGGGCATTCACGTTTTTCTATGTTTATCCCCTACGGGGAATTGATTGAGCTTTTCTAATTTTCTATTGATATGTATTCCCTACGGGAAATAACTTATCAGAAGTAATATATACTTGCCTTCAACTCCTGATTAGCATTAATCACTGATCACTCGTTTGCAACGAAGGCGTACCGATTCATCGTTTCAAACGATATATATAAAAATCCCACAGGCTATTGGCTTAGCCTGCGGGAACAGAAAAGAAGCGATCTTTGATATATTGGTTTACACGCAATAAAAAAAATAAGTAGTATCTTTGCAAGCATGCAAATACATAAATAATCAGCATCATGAGTACTGCCGAATTGAAAATAGATTTAATTAGTCGTATCGCAAACACAGAAGAACCCCGAATTATAGAGGAACTTCGAAGGTTGCTCGATTTTGAACTCGATAAAGCCGCTTACGAACTCAATCCTCAGCAGCATCAAAGAGTAAGCGAAGCAAAAGCGGAGTATCTTGCAGGCAATGTATTATCAGAACAACAAGCAGACAAAGCAATCGACCAATGGCTAGACGGAAAATAGTTTGGACACAAAAACCCAATGAGGAGCGGAAAGAAATCCTTGCTTACTGGATAGACCGAAATCAGTCGAAAACTTACAGTATAAAACTGAACACCTAATAAGAGAGACGCTACAATTAACTGCACTTCACCCAAACACAGGTAGGAAAACTACTTTTGAAAACGTCCGGGTAAAGATTATTCGCGATTACTTGTTATTCTATGAGCTTACTAAAACAACTCTTGTAGTATTAAGCATCTGGGACGAAAGGCGGAATGATAAAACACTAAACATAAAATAGGTCTTCTTAGCAATATTACGAATTGAAAAAGCGTGTAAACCAATAAACAAGGTTTACACGCTTTTTTTATGCAACAACTTCGGCAGGTGAATTCAGGTTCACTTACTGGTTCACCGTTGGTGACGGTACATACAAGACCCGTAAGCTATTGAGTTAGCTTGTAGGAACAAAAAATGAAACAACAATTCAGCTCAACATTATGAATTGTCAATTACGGATTACGAATTACGGATCAATGTCGTTTAGATAAGGATTCGCACACAGAATACACGGATTAGACGAAAAAGAACTGAATAGAAATTCCATTTAAAATGCATATAATAATCAAATCAGCTTCACATATTCTGTAAAATTTGTGTATTCTGTGTGCCTGACTAAATGATATTGATTTTGGATTAATGAATTTGCGTTGATTTGCGAAATTTGTGTTCACAAAGCATTTATCAAAAGCGTGCAGGCAACGGAAACAGGTCGCTCCTCTGGAGCTCAGGGTGTTTTGAATTATGATTTGCTACAAACAGAATGCTCCTCCGGAGCTTAGTGTATCCTTAGTTGGCAGTATTTTACTGATGAGAAAAGCTTATACAGCTTCACTATGAATTATGAATTATGAATTATGAATTATGAATTAAATAAAGCTATGGCTGAATTTCAACCCGCACTTCAGAAAGTGCTTGCCCATGAGGGCGAATATGTAAACGATCCCGACGATTTGGGTGGTGAGACGTACAAAGGTATTGCCCGCAACAGACACAGTAAATGGAGCGGCTGGGTGCGAATCGATATGAGTAAAGGTCAATCCGGTTTTCCGGCTAATCTGGAAAAAGATGTAAAACTACAAGAAGAAATAGCCTTATTTTATCAGGTGAATTTCTGGGATGCCCTCAGTGCTGATAACATCAACAACCAACTGGTAGCCAACTCCATCTTCGATTTTGGGGTAAATGCAGGAGTACAGATGAGTGCTCTGTTGGCCCAAATAGTCGTCGAAGCTACCGCGGATGGAGTGATCGGACCGCAGTCGATCGAAAAAATCAACGCCTTCGACCCTGATCATTTTCTGGCAGCTTTCACCGTAGCCAAAATAGCCCGCTACGTGACCATTATCAAAAGGCGACCCACCAGTCGGAAATATTTGTACGGTTGGGTATGCAGGGCATTGGAATAACCCCTAACCCCTAAAGGGGAATAATGCAAGTCCATCTTTATTATCTTTAGTAGTAAAAAATGGAATCGTTAATATAAATTTAAAATACCCAATTGAGTAGGTTCTCAGAGACGATACTAACTCAGTTCCCCTTTAGGGGTTAGGGGCTATTTCTTAATTATGAATTGTATATGAGTTTCTTATCCGATATATTCGCCGGTGGTGCCGGCAAACTGGTTGACAGTGTGGGCAACACGATAGACAAGCAGACAACTTCCAAAGAAGAAGTGCTGCAGCAGGAGTATGAACTGAAAAAAGCGGAAATACAATTTCAGCTCGACCAGCAAAAGCTGGACATAGAAGATCGCAAAAATACACTGGCCGACATGGATAGTGCCCGAAAGCGGAGCGCCGAAGTGGAGACCAATACAAATGCAGGATTCTTGTCGAAAAACATAACGGCTTTTCTGGCTATTGGCAGTACCCTGCTCACTTTTGTACTCTTTTACATTATCATTTTTCGCAACGACGCGATTAAAGCCGAAGTAAAAGATGTGGTATTGTATGTATTAACCTGAGTTCGGGATAAGGATTTTAAAATCCAATTGATAATTGAGGTGAATTTTCCCATTCAACGTTAATAGAAGGTTTCTTTGGGAAAAAGCAATATGCAGCAAGTGCAGCTATGATGTTCATAATGAAATTGTGAGTTGATCTATGTCTGCTATGTTCAACATGGCATATATTTTTAAGTTCATCGTTTATCGTTTCAATAACTGATCTTTTTCTCAATAGAATTTTATCTCTTACTGACATAAGACTATTTTTCATATTGCTTTTAATTCCAGTAACCAAATGTACGCCATCATTGAAGAGCGCTTCAAAGAGTTTTTGTGAGATATATCCTTTGTCTGCAAATAATTTTCCAAACAGGTCTTTTGTAAGAACATTCAGAACATCTTGATTTCTATCATCGACATTACCTTTTGTCAATGAAAAGTTTAGCAATTCTCCTTTTTCATTACAAACCAAATGAAGTTTGAATCCGTAGAACCAACCCATGGTTGATTTTCCTCTTTCAGCAATTCCTTGGAATACTTTGTTTCGTGTAATTCTTTTGTTGTTACAAACTCTAATTGAAGTTGAGTCAACATAAGTAATACCGGTACATTCTCCAAAGCAAATCAGTTGTAAATACATCATTAGTGGAACAAATACGCGTGCTTCTAATTCAACAAAACGGTTGTACGAAACTGCATTTGGAAAGTCCTCTTTGAGATGTTGTTTTATGAAAAATAGATAGTAATGTTTGAAATTCCTAAATGATCCAAAGTGAAAACAAACCAATATGGTTATGATCTCACTGGGTGATAAACGAGTGTTTCTATTACGCGTTTTAACGTCATTAGACTCACAAATAGCCGCTTTATGGATTTCGGACTCATATTCTTTGTAAAAGTCGTCTGCAATACAGAATATTTCTATAATTTTGTCTGTTGTAATCATAGGGGTTGATGTTTGTTATTTGTTTGATTGTCAGTTACAAATATACAAAATAAACCTCTATGATACAACTTTTAAAACCTCTTTCTTATCCCGAACTCAGGTTATTAGGCGTGCTGAGTACCATTCTTACTCAGGTGTTCAGTTTCTACTTTGGTTCGTCGCAAGGCAGTGTGGATAAAAATAAAACGATAGCAGACATGAAGTTAAAGCAATAAAGCTCTTTGCTCTTTGTTCTTTGATCTTTGCTCTTTGTTCTTTGCTCTTTGTTCTTTGCTCTTTACTCTTTAATCTGCATAAATTCTCATATATACTCAAGATACGGATAGCATACAGACTAGATACAGACTAGATACAGCTAAGCAAAAAGTCAAATGCAACAATATTCAAACGAAACTCTATAAATATACGAAAACAATTATGAATTAAAAATTATGAATTAAATTAAAGTTATGGCTGAATCAAAAAACAACATCATCACTCACGGATTGAGTGGTAAAGTAGGCGATCTCATCGTATTTCGCAACAGAAATGGAAAAACCGTTGTGGCAAACACGCCCAAAGAACGTACCGGAGAATTGTCCGCAGCTCAAAAAGAGCAGCAGAAACGCTTTCAACAAGCTACTATTTACGCCAAGTCGGCACTTACCAGCCCCGAAACTAAGCAGGCCTACAAAGAGGCTGCCGACGAAGGCGAGTCAGCTTATAACGTAGCGGTTGCCGATTTCATGCATGCTCCGGATATTGAAGAAATCAACTTCAGCAAGTACACAGGTAAGGTGGGTAGTACCATTACCATCACTGTTACCGACGATTTTAAAGTAGCCGAAGTGTCTGTTACCATTCTCAATGAGGACGGCACGGAAGTGGAACACGGCATGGCACAGCTTGCAGCCGGAGGTTTACAATGGATTTACACCGCCACAGCCGACAACAACGCGCTTACCGGTGATAAAATTATTATTCGCGCTTCCGATATGCCGGGGCATATAACCGAAAAAGAACAGGCATTGTGAAATGCAGTTCTTTATTTAAAATAATTTTTACTTGATTTCACCGGAGCTTTCCAACTACCCTCTGCTGCAAAGCCGGGGCAGTAAGTCATGCTCCCCGAAGGACAGGCATTGTGAAATGCGGTTCTCTATTTAAAATAAATTTTACTTGATTTCTCAACTGGTTTCCTATTGCCCGGCACTATAAAGCAGGGCAATAGGGTTACTGTTTTATAAAAAACAAACCAAACATAAAATGATTATCCTTTATGCTAACGAATCAAAGTCAACATAAGTGAATGCTCCGGCAGCCCCAAAAGGCTATCTCAAGATCGAATAAAGCATGCAGAACAAAGTTTATAATTGACCATTAATCATTTATAATTAATCATGCGAATCAGGAGTTGAAGACA
>Ga0302261_1000245_pt1 | contig 15343 bp, 14 predicted proteins | sample II_Fen_E2_4_FD_194561 | JGI IMG/M metagenome (GOLD analysis project Ga0302261, IMG submission 194561) | Peat permafrost microbial communities from Stordalen Mire near Abisko, Sweden - II_Fen_E2_4 | ecosystem: Environmental > Terrestrial > Soil > Wetlands > Permafrost | place: Sweden: Abisko... | reverse complement strand
ATTCAATGTGTTTAAGTGTAAAGGAGATGAACTGGATGCCAATATTGGGTTACTGATTCGAAATGAACTAATGCTTTTTGATATTGATGCTGCTATGGAATTTGCTAAAGTATGTGGTGGCGAGTGTGATGATTGCAAAACAGATTGTGAAACAAGTTCTGATTCTTGAACTACAAATTATAAACAAATTAATATGAGCTTGCAAAATGCTATAAATTTTATCTCTAAAGTGGACTCTAACGATGATTTCAGGAAGTCATGTTATAGCTGCAAGTCGCAGGCAGAATTGCTTGACTGGTTAATAACGGAAAATATGACGTTTACACCGGATGAAATTGCCGATGCTTTTAATGTGCTTGAACTGAAATGTCAAACATACGAACAGGCGGGACGAGTGCATGAAGTGAAAGCTTGGTTTACCTTGTTTCGATAGATAAAAAAAATACCAACATAAACTCTTATTATGTTGGTATTTCTTCCCGTTTAAAAATTACTGATTGTTGTGATTTTTCTTCTGATATTTCTTCTCGGTTAAAAAAAAGACCAACTAAAATTCATCGTTGGCGTACAACAGATCGGAACTTAGTTGGTCGAATTCGAAAATTTCATCTTCTTTGAAAAAACGCTTTATTTCTATTTGAGCGTTTTCTACGGAGTCGGATGTGTGAATGATATTCTCCTGGATACTCACACTGTAATCGCCCCGGATAGTTCCCATAGCTGCATTTCGTCCGTTGGTACAACCTGTCATGGTTCGAGCCACCTGAACACTATCAATTCCTTTCCAACAGCAAATGATCACGGGGCTTTGCATCATTGAGTCTTTAATCCGTTGAAAAAAGGGCTTCTCCTTTAGGTGCTCATAATGTTCGTCCAGAAGTTTATCGTTCAGTTTCATCATTTTCATACCGCTTAATTGCAATCCTTTTCGTTCGAAGCGATGAATGATTTCTCCGATTAAGTCTCGTTTGATTGCTGTGGGTTTAATGATGATAAGTGTTTTCTCCATTGTTATTCGTTTATGCCCTGACTCCCCAAGGCAGATCAGAGCTGATTTATATTGTTGATCTGAATTTTAAATTTCGGAAATTCGCTTGTCGACCAGTTCTTTTATTTCTTCTATTCCGACTGCCATAGCTTTTAATTCTTCGGAGGTTGGTGTTTTATATCCGAATCCGTCCAGTGAACAAATAGCTTCGAACTTACCAACCAGAATAGAGGTCTTTTTCATATTATCAGTTAGTTCCGGATCAAACTGGAGTGCTTCGTTGTAAAGAGCCACCGGCATGTGGTGGCTGGCATTCCAATCGTATCGGGCCAGCAGAGCCACAAAGTATTTCTCCATACTAATGACTGCAAAGTTGTAAAGCAAATCGTTATCAAAACGGGAGTGCTCATTGTGTACACTTTTTTGGAAGGTAGCAAAGAAGCTGTTAGCATAGCGTAAACTGGAAACGGCTACAGCCTTCATGTCTTTATCGGGAACGAATGTTGTTTGCATGGTGTTATTTATAATTGTTGACTGCATGATGTTGATTTGAATATAGTTCAAGATATATATCCAGTAATTCTTCTTTGGTGATAGACCGTTTAAGTGCATCGGCACACTCTTTTACCTTGTCAAGCAAGGACAGGCAATCTTCGTCGGTACAGGGCAGGTTGGCTTCGGTTAAGTAGTACCTGATCGTGGCTTTGCCGCTGTGTTTCCCTATCAGAAACTGCTGTTCTTCTTTGCCTATCTTTTCGGCTGAAATAAGCTGATAGGTGCTCCGGTCTTTCAGCAGGCAGTTGGTATGAATGCCACTTTCGTGCGTTAATACCATGTTTCCGGTGATCGGTTTGCTTTCGCTCAGCTGACGTTTGGATACTTTAGCCACATAATCGCTCAGCTCGGAAAAGCTTTCGGTGCGCAGTGTGCTCGGAATTCCAGCACTTAGTTCCAGTGCCATAGCAACTTCTTCCATAGCTGCATTGCCAGCCCGCTCGCCCAGTCCGTTTACGGTTGTACTCAGGCAACCGGCACCGGCCATATAAGCTGCCAGGGTATTGGCAGTAGCCATTCCAAGGTCGTTGTGTGCATGAATTTCCAACGGGATATCTTTCTCTACACTGCGAATGGAGGAAACCAGTTGGAAGGTTGTCATCGGGTTCAGTAAGCCTATGGTGTCGGCCAGACGAACTCGTTCGGCTCCAAATGCACTGGCTATACTTACGAATTTGGTAAGAAAATCTGTTTCGGCGCGTGAAGCATCCTGTGCTCCGATGGTTACATAGTCGAACATAGGGTAAGCAAACTCAATCAGGTCGTGCAGATTCCGGATAACCCAATCAGGAGTTTTGCCCATGGCTTTCATCAGTATGGGCGAAACCGGAAAGGAGATATGCACACCGTTTGTTCCTGCTAACTTTGCTGCCCGGATATCATTTTTATTTGCCCTGCACCACGAGAGTGTTTTAAACCCAAATCCCATTTCGCAGATTGTACGAATCTCGTGCACTTCAGCATCACCCATGGCCGGCGTGCCAACTTCCAGTTCGGGAACTCCTGCACCATCCAGCAATGCCGCAATACGAATTTTATCCGAAAGCGAGAATACAACGCCCGGTGATTGTTCGCCGTCGCGTAAAGTAGTGTCGATAAAGTATGGTTTCATAAGCTACGTTATTTACTCCGTGATATTTGCCTTCGGCGATACTAACTCCCTTCGGTCGTGATAGTAGGCTTCGCCGATATTAAGATAACCTTTTCCAAAGTTCAAAACTTTGGAAAAGGTAGATGAAGATTTAATCTGCTATAGAATATTTCTCGCAGAGTTCACCTTCTTCGAGGGCATCGAATATTTCGTCGATGACTTCTTCGGATTCTACGCCGCCATACCAAAAATTATTGGGATGAATGACCATAACCGGACCTTGTGAGCAAACATTGAGGCAAGCGGTGGTGCTGACTGCTACGTCCAGACCGCGATCTGATGCTTCTTCCGATATATACTGAAGCAATGCTGATGCTCCTTTTTTGTTACATGCACCTTGTGCGTCTCCTGCAATACGAAATGAATTGCATACTAAAATGTGATACTGAGGCTTTTTCATAAAATGGACCCCCTGCCCCCTAAAGGGGGTTTTGGAGTAGTGATTTTAATAGAGTTTATATATATTGTTTTGAAATAAACTAACTTAGTTCCCCTTTAGGGGCCAGGGGTTATCATCCGCATCCTTGTGCGTTTCCTTTGCAGCCGCTACCACACTTAAAGGCATCGGGCTTGGCTATGGAACGAATCACTTTATTGTTGTATACACCTTCGAGTCCTTCGTCGATAAGTCCGGTCATTTCGACTACATGTATACCGCAACCTTTCAGCATGGCCTTGGGGTTTTCGCCCACACCGCTGATAAGAAGAGCCCGACAATCTTTCAGCAAACGAGCCATATCCAACCAGCGTTCGTCGCCTTTGCCTTTGGGTGGTGTGTCGCGTATTTCTACCAGCTTATAGCCTTTGGGGCTTTGTTCGAAAATATACAGATTCATGGCTTCGCCTAAATGCAGGTTTACCAACAGTCCTTCGTTGCTTCCAACTGCTACATAAGGTCGTTTCGTTGTATCCATTTCTTCGGGACGTGATGAATATTCTTTGAGTAAAACATGGGTCTCGCTGAGATCCTGCCCCAACAATCCGGCGGCATCGGCCCGACAGCGGGCGCAATGGCTCATCAGTTTTAGATGTTCGGCTGCCAGGGTGCGTGTTTTGAAAATCATTTTAGTATCGGGTTTCACCACATTCTCGAACGGTGTTTCTGCCGTGGGGATTAGTGGGATGCAATTGATTACATCAGCTCCCAGTTCGGCACACTTCTTAGCTACTTCCGGGATATGATCTTCGTTGACACCCGGAATAATGATGGAGTTGATCTTCACTGTAATTCCACGGGCTTTCAGTTTAGGAATACAAGCCAGTTGTCGTTCCAACAGGATGGCTGCACCTTCTTCGCCCCGGTAAATATGTTTGTTATAACGCACCCATTTGTATATTTTAGCTGTAATCTTCGGATCAATAGCATTAATGGTAAGCGTAACGTGCGAAACATTCAACTCTGCTATTTCATCAATGTAAGGTTCCAGATCCAGTCCGTTGGTAGAAAGACAGAATATTTTATCGGGAAACTCTTTGCTTACCCGACGCATTGTTTCGAGTGTTTCTTCGGCATTGGCAAAGGGGTCTCCGGGACCTGCAATACCGATAACCGATAGATTCTCAATCCGTGTATCCAATTCTTTGAGATATTCCACTGCCTGAAAAGGAGCGAGGATGGAAGAGGTAACACCGGGGCGACTTTCGTTGACACAGTCGTATTTACGATTGCAATAGTTGCACTGTATATTGCATTTGGGAGCTACGGGCAGGTGAACACGTGCATTTGTATGCTTGGCTTCTTCGTTGAAACAAGGATGTGCTTGTTTTCTTTCTTCGGTCATTTCCATATCGTCTATGTTTTAAAGTAACTACCCCTAACCCCTAAAGGGGAATTGAGTTAGTCTGTTTTATTCTATCAAATTCTCAAAAGGCCTTTGAGGTCTTATGTTTTCCTATGTTCAACCCCTTCGGGGTTGGAGCGTGGTGTGTGTGCTTGTTCCTCTGGTTTCACCAGAGGTTATTTATGTTCAACCACTCTGTGGTTTCTTTTTCCACATTTGTAATTTAGTTGTTTTCACTGTCAATTGTCAACTATCAACTATCAACTGATAACTGACTAAAGGTATTTATACCCAATCGGTGAATTCTCCTGTTTGTATTCTATCAGTGCATTGACCACGCGGTCGAACAGTTCCTGTGTGCCACGATAACCGATGTGGTGCATGCGATTGGCTCCAAAGCGATCGTGAATAGGGAACCCGACACGTACCAACGGAATCTTTAGCTCGCGGGCTATGTAATATCCTTTGCTATTGCCCAGCAGAAAGTCGGGTTTAAACTCACCGGCCTTTTCACGCAGGGTTTCGAAGTCGGCACCTTTTATCCAGAAAGGTTCAACGCCTATTTCTTTCAACCAATCGGCCATGGCAGTTACAAAATCCTCTTCGCCGTATATCAATGCCCGTTTCCCAAACACATATTTATGAGCATCCACATACGCATCTACCAATCGTCCGCGTTCCTTGCGGTGCTTTTCGGGCAGTGGTTTTCCTATTACTTCTTCCAATGTTTTGATAAACTTATCGGATGCTTCGATACCGATGGGTAGCGGCATTTGATTGTTCCGGATGTAATAAGTAGACTGTAACCACTCGCCGGCGGTTTGCAACGATCCGCTGTTTGTTTTGCGGTTTACCGTTTTATTGAAAGCAGAACCAAATTCAATGGTCGACTTTGAATTACCCATATGTTTCATATCCTCCATGGTGGTACCACCTGTGGGTATCAATTGGTATTCCGAGGTATATTCATTATCGAGCGTTTCGCTGTAATCGGGAAAAAGTACGTACTTCATGCCAAAATCTTCCAGCAGTTCTTTCAGATACCGGATGTCGGCAGGCGAAACCATGCCGGGGAAGATGTTGAGCACTTCATCGGTTTGTTCATGTTTCGCAACAGCTTTCACGGCAGCCAGCACGGTGTTATGGAAACCTTCGGCGTGGCTGCCGCAATAGCTGGGGGTTGAAGTGTGGATGAAAGCAGGTATGATGCTTCCATCGTCTTCGTGAGATTCTTTATAATGTCGGATATGTCCCGGGATGTCTTCGCCAATGGTTTCGGACAAACAGGTGGACGCAATGCCAATAACAGCGGGTTTGTATTGCTTAATGATATTTTCGATACCGGTAATGAAATTGCGACTTCCGCCATAGACGGTTGTTTCTTCGCTGAAATTGCTGGATGCAATATCTACCGGTTCTTTAAAATGACTGATCATATACCTGCGAATGTAGGTAGCACAACCCTGACTGCCATGAATAAGCGGTACGCAGCCTTCGATGCCCTTGAACACCATTGATGCACCCAGCGGGGCACATAACTTGCAGGAGTTGCGGGTGGAGATGTAACTCCTGGCTCCTGATGGAGAACTTACCCCTAGCCCCTGAAGGGGAACTAAGTTACTGTCGGCTGTTATATTGTTTTGTTTCGTTTCCATATAGTTGGCTTGTAATAATCAATTCTAATTTAGTTCCCCTTCAGGGGCTAGGGGTTCATTTTGTCCTTCCTTTAGGGGTTCCTTTTGTGTAGATCATTCATTTAGTAAATTTCCACACCGGACTCATGGCTGTTGCATAAATCTCTTTGGCAAAGTTCATCATGCCTTCGTAACCTGCCAGGGGTTCTTTCCGTTCGTGGTTGTGGTCGCAAAACCCGAGTCCGATTTTATGAGCTATGGGGCGCTCTTTGACACCCCCGATAAAAATGTCGGCCTGCTTTTCTTTTACAAAATGCGAAAGTTCCACCGGATTCGAGTCGTCAACGATGATGGTTCCTTCGTCGCAAAGCTGTTTTATCAGTTCATAATCTTCGGTTGTTCCGGTTTGCGACCCCACAATTACCGATTGAACGCCTATTAATCGTAATGCTTTTACTAATGATATGGCCTTGAATGCACCGCCTACATAAATGGCGGCTTTTTTACCGGTCAGTCGTTCTTTATACCAGGCCAGTTCAGGCATCAGTCGTGTGAATTCTTCTTTCACCAGCTGGCGGGCTTTCTCCATCATGTCTTCGTCTTTGAAAAAACGAGCCACATCGTAGAGCGCATCGCTCATATCTTCTATACCGAAATAGGAAACCCGCATGGATGGGATGCCATATTCGTCCTTCATCATTTTGGCCAGATAATTCATGGAACCTGAACATTGCACCACGTTGAGTGCTGCGTTATGGGCATTGCATATATCATCTACCCGTCCGTCGCCCGTGATGGTGGCATTGACATGCACGCCCATGCGTTTATAGTAATCCAGCAATATCCAGAGTTCACCGGCCAGGTTGAAGTCACCCAAAATGTTGATGCTTTTGGCCGGTGTGTATGGTTTGTTTTTAGTGCCAACGAGTTTAAATATCGACTCGCAGGCCACTTTGTATCCGTCTTTTTTAGACCCCTGAAAACCGGGAGCCTGCACCGGAATAACCGGAATGCCTTTTTCTTTTTCCAACTGGCGGCAGATGCGTTCCACATCGTCGCCAATAACCCCTACAATGCAGGTGGTGTATATAAAAGCCGCTTTGGGCTGGTGTTTATCTATCAGCTCTATGGCCGAAGCGTAAAGTTTATTTTCGCCTCCGAAGATCACATCCCGTTCCTGTAGGTCGGTGCTGAAGCTTAAGCGGTGCAGTTCGGGTCCCGATGAGAGTGATCCGCGGATGTCCCAGGTATAAGCCGCACAACCAATTGGTCCGTGAATGAGGTGCAATGCATCGCAAATAGGATAAAGTACCACGCGCGATCCGCAAAAAACACAGGCCCGTTGACTCACGCTGCCAGCCAGACTGGCTTTGTTGCAATCTATCGTTCGCTCATTGGCTCCGGCTACCGATACTTGCTTTTGTCTATCATCTAATAATATACTACCCCTACCCCCTAAAGGAGAACTGAAGTTACTTTCGTCTATTTTGTTTTTTATATTACTCATAGTTCAATTTTTAGTAATCGGTTGTAATATCTCTTATTCCCCTTTAGGGGTTAGGGGTCGGCGTTGCATACCTTTACTCATTTATCGTGCCATTAACATATAGGCGGCCTTTTTTGTTGCATTTTGACTCTTGTAATGTACAAACTGTGAGTGTGATATGATTTATTTATTTGGTCTGTTTTGGACGGATAGGCGGATTATTCGGCTTGCAAAACCGAACAGAAATGTACATTTATGTAGGAAATAATACTTAAAATGTAGGAAGAAAAGAGCGTGTTGCTCGTGTGGGATAATGGAGTTTTTAGTTACCCCATGTATCAAAAACAAATTGACGACTTCAGTCATCTGAAGTCGTCAATCGGGTTGTCAACCATACACACTTTTTTATTTGTTCGAATCGGATTACTAGTCGCTCCGACTGGTGTCATGTGTCTTCGTGGACTGGTGTCATGCGTCGTTCGGACTAATGCGATTTTATCTTGCATGCGTACTTATATACCTTAACATGATATTAGTTGATAGTCTACCTTGTGGATGTTGATGTACGTAGCTTACGAGTGCCGTATAGCTGATTTCCTATTGTAATGTGTTTATTTATAATCTATAATATGTTTAGCTTGCAACTGCATTATGTATGCCGGAGCACTGTAATCTGGTTACTCATTTATCGTGCCATTAACAGTTGATGAACTTTCATTGATGTCCTTTTGATCTTGTAATATGTATAATATCAGCGATATATAATGTATTTATTTAGTCCGGCCAGAAGAAAAAGGCGGATTATTCGGCTTACAAAACCGAACAGAAATGTACATTTGTGTAGGGAATAATACTTAAAATGTAAGAAGAAAAGAGGGTGCTGCTCATGTTAGTCGCTCCGACTGCTGTGATTTCATCTTGCATGCATACCTATATACCTTACGTGATATTAGTTCATAGTCTACCTTGTGGATGTTGATATACGTGGCTTATGAGTGCCGCATAGCTGACTTCCTATTGTAATATGTTTATTTATAAGCTGTAATATGTTTAGCTTGCTACTGCATTATGTCTACCTTGCTGGTGCATTATGCTTACCTTGCAGGTGCATTATGTCTACCTTGCAGGTGTATTATGCTTACCTTGCAGGTGCATTATGTTCTACCTTGCTGGTGCATTATGCTTACCTTGCAGGTGCATTATGTCTACCTTGCTGGTGCATTATGCTTACCTTGCAGGTGCATTATGTCTACCTTGCTAGTGCATTATGCTTACCTTGCAGGTGCATTATGTCTACCTTGCTAGTGCAATATGCTTACCTTGCTACTGCATTCTGTTCACTTGGCTACTGCATTCTGTTCACTTGGGTAGTGCATTCTGTTCACTTGGGTACCGCATTCGGTCCACTTACCTACTGCATTCGGTTCACTTGGCTAGTGCATTTGGTTCACTTGGGTAGTGTATTCGGTTCACTTGGGTATCGCATTCGGTTCACTTGGCTAGTGCAATCGGTTCACTTGGGTACCGCATTCGCTTCACTTGGCTACCGCATTTGGTTCACTTGGGTACTGCATTCGGTTCACTTGGCTAGTGTATTATGTCTACTTGTTTACTATATTTTGTTTACTCGTTTACTTATATTAGCTTACTTGTCTACTACAATACATACCTTGCAGGTTCAGATTATTATTAATCGACGGCCTCAAGGAAATATGAAACCGTCGATTAATGAAATTTTCAGTACCAATCAGACTTCTTTGATAGAAGAATGAGCGTTCTTATAATTGGAATTCTACTTTTTCTTCCAAACAAACTCTGTCAAAATGGTCGAGGAATGCATCCATGATTTGTTTAACCAGATTTGCACCTCCGTCGTAACCTGTTTTTGCAAAGTAGTTATGTCCGGGACGGTCGGCAATGGGGAATCCAATGCGGACGAATGGCAGGTCTTCGTCGCGGGCTATGTATTTACCGTAGGTGTTACCCATTAATAAATCTACGCCTTCTTGTTTAATCCATTGGTGAAGTTGGAACATGTCGGCCATTTCACCCGTTTTGAACTTGGCTTCCGGAATATCTTTCAGTATTTCGGTCATCCGTTCGGTGAAATATTTGCTTGGTGTACCTGTAACTACGTAAACCGGTTTCATATCCATGCTTACCAGAAATTCTGTCAATGGAATCAATGTGTCAGGATCGCCAAAAAGAGCTACCCGTTTTCCGTACAGATATTTTGCACTGTCCGAAATCAGATCAATCAGGCGTCCGCGTTCGTCCGAAAGACTATCGGGAATCGGCACATTGGCATGACGGCTCAACGACATCAGGAAACGATCGGTGGCTTTAAACCCGATTGGAATATCCAACATCTCGAATTTCACCTTACACTTATTGTCCAGTTTAATACAAGCATCTTCGGTACATGCTTGTCCCAGTCCCAGCGTAAATTTGCTGTCGCCTGTCAGTCTCATGTCGACTACCGTTGTTCCACCGTCGGGATACATTTTGTAATGTCCGTTAAGTGGAGCATCCAATACGTCGGTCATATCGGGAAACAGGATAGTGCGGGTCTCCATGACTGAAGTTAAGCGTTTAATTTCACGCATATCCGATGGCTCCATCCATCCTGCAGCGATATTGATAACGTTGCGTTTCTTAGGTGTGGCTGTCGAAAAGAACTTGATAAATGCAGCCAACTGATTGGAATAACCGGTAACATGCGTTCCCACATAACTGGGCGTGTTGCAATAAATTACTTGCTTTCCTTCCGGAACGTGTCCATCTTCGTTTGCCTTTGATATGATCTGAGTGAGGTCATCGCCAATTGTTTCCGACAAACAGGTGGTATGAACTGCAATCACTTCGGGTTTGTATACTGTAAACATCGTGTCGATTGCCTGAAGAAGGTTGGCCGATCCGCCAAATACGGAAGAACCTTCGGAAAACGAACTGGTGCCGGCCATAATCGGCTCACGAAAGTGACGCGAAAGCGCACTACGGTGATACGAACAACAACCTTGTGAACCGTGACTATGAGGCAAGCATCCGTGTATTCCCAGTGCCGCATACATGGCACCTACGGGTTGACAGGTTTTAGCGGGGTTGATTGTCAACGCCTTTCTGTCTATTTCTTTTGCTGTGGTATGTCTTAGTAACATAATATTCTAATTTTTAATTATTAATTCATAATGCATAATTCGTAATGCAATTCATAATTCGTAATTCATAATGCATAATTGAATATAAATTCAGGGTTTTTAATTATGAATTATGCATTCTCAATTATGCATTAATTAATGCATTAATTAAACACGTATTCTGCAGTTACAGACTCTTCGCGTTCCCAGGGAGCTTTCATTTGTTTGAAAATGGTGCTACATGCAATCATTTCAATGTCCTTGTAGAAGTTAATAGCGCCTTCGAATGCTGCATAAGGTCCGCCGTTGTCGTAGTTGTGGAGCTGTTTCATTGGGATACCCATTTTTTGAACCACATATTTTTCTTTGATTCCGGCACAGAATACATCGGGTTTATAAAGCTCTATCAGTTTTTCCATTTCGAAGTGACTCAAGTCGTCGATAACCAATGTACCGCTCTTCATGTCGGTCATCATACCTTTGTATTCGTTGAATTCAATGTCGAAAGCTTCTTTCAGTTGAGACAGTTCCTCTTCCGTTTTGCGTGGTTTGAAACGCGTTGCATCGGGATATACGGTGATTTCCTCAATGTTACGACTGTCGGCATCTATCTGAATAGATGGAATCACGCGGCGTCCTTCGTAGTCATCGCGGTGCCCGAACTCATATCCTGCCGTAAGTATTTCCATACCCAGCTCGGTGAAAAGTTCCTGATAGTGGTGGGCACGTGAACCTCCAACGAACAACATGGTTGTTTTGCCTTCGGTTTTTGTTCTTGCTTTGTCCACAGCTGCTTTTACGGCTACCATCTCTTCGGCAATTACGACTTCTATTCTGTCAATCAATTCCTGATCGCCGAAGTATTGTCCTACCTTGCGCAGTGTTTTGGCAGTAGCCTCGGCACCTATGAAGTTGGCTTTTGCCCATGGAATACCAAATGAAGTTTCCAACATCTCAGCCACATAGTTGATTGAGCGGTGACACATCACCAGACTGAAGTCGGCTGTATGTGCTGTTTCAAATTGCTCCAATGTGGAATTCCCCGACATGGTAGCGATGATGTCTACTCCGATTCTGTCAAACAAATCTTCAATTACAAAGGCGTCACCACCGATGTTGTATTCTCCCAATACGTTGATTGCATATTTGTATTTGCGTTTAGGGTTATCGTTGCGTCCAATCAGGTTTTTGTATAAGCCATTGTTGGCAATATGGTGTCCGGCCGATTGTGATACTCCACGATATCCCTCGCACGAGAAACCGAAGATGTTTACTTCCGGAAACTCTTCTTTCATCTGGCGTGCCACGCGGTGCACATCGTCACCGATAAGTCCTACCGGACAAGTTGAGAAGATAGCTATGCCTTTCGGGTGAAACAACTCGTGCGCTTCGCGAATAGCTTGTTTTAGTTTTTCTTCACCTCCAAACACGATGTTCGAATCTTGTATGTCCGTAGAGAATGCGTACGGAATAAAGTTATCCATATCCGGCTTGTCGGCGCGTGTCTGGTTCCGGCGTGTCAGCCACGAGTAAAATCCGCAACCGATAGGTCCGTGTGTAATATTGATAATGTCTCTTGTTGGTCCGAGAACCACCCCTTTACATCCGGCGTATGTACAACCGCGTTGGGTAATAATACCCGGAATGGTGCGCACGTTGGCTTGTATTTTAGGTATCGAATCCGGATCGTTTATCACAATCGACTTTGCTCTTTTCTTGCCAACCTTGCTTGGATAAGCTGCAACTACCTCGTCGGTAAACTTACTCAAATCCAGTTCGTCTATTAATGTCTTTCCCATAACTGTTTTGTTTAATTCATAATCATTAATTCATAATCATTAATTCATCATTATTAATTCATCATTCATAATTAAATCAATTCCGGATAATTATGTGTTGTGAATTATGCATTGTGAACTATGCATTGTGAATTATACATTATGCATTGTGAATTATTAATCTAATGTGAGATCACCGGTTTCACCTGTGCGTACCCGAATAGAATCGCTGGTTGGAAGTATAAATATTTTTCCATCACCGCTTTTACCTGTGTGGTTTGCCTTTATAATTGTTTCCACTGCCAACTCTTTTTTCTCGTCAGTCACTACCAGCGTAATCATGCGTTTTGATTTCAAACGAGGCATTTCCGAAATAAGTTCCCGTAGTTCAGGATCAACCGACTCTGCTTTTTCCAAGTCTCCATGACCTTTGCCTCGTCCAAGTACCTGCATGGCAGTAAACGAAGGCAATCCGGCGTCCGAGAGAGCTATCTTGGTATCACTCATTTTGGCGATGCGTATCATTGCTAATATCAGTTTCATAATCTTCTTTTTTTGTTATTTGTCTTCGACGTTATTAACTTCGTGTTATTTGCTTCGCGATATTACTCCCTCTGGTCGTGATATTAACTTCGTTGATAGATTTTATATTGCTTTTCAAATGAAGGCTAATATCGCCCGAAGGGCTAATATCTACAATATCACACGGAGTGTAATTAGTCTTGTTTACCGCTGGAAATGGTGTAGCTTTCTTCTACCGGAGTGACGAATATCTTACCGTCTCCGAATTGCCCTTTCTCACCCGAACGAGCTGCCTGCATAATAGTTTCAATTACGAAATCTTTATCTTTTTCAGGAATTACCATCATCAATAAATCCTTTGGAAGTTCATCGTAAGTTACATTGCCTACTTTGATACCGCGCTGTTTACCACGACCAAAAACAGGTAGTTTGGTGATTGCTGGAAAACCTGCATCGAATAATGATTTCATAACTGCAGTTGATTTCTCAGGACGAACTATTGCTCTTAATAAATACATAGTGATTTGATTTTGACCCCCGACCCCTAAAGGGGGGTACAGAAGTATGTGTTTATAAATAAAATTCTTTGAATGCACTCCGCCAAAACTCCCCTTTAGGGGTTGGGGGTTCGTTTTCTTAGTTCATAATTCCGAAACCAACTAGCAACTCTTCCAATGCTGACATTTCCAAAGGTTGTGGAATGACAAACATCTTATTTTCATTGATTTTCTTTGCCAAAGAGCGATATTCGTCGGCTTGTTGGTGTTCCGGTGCATGGTCAATAACCGTCTTACGATTGATTTCGGCATGTTGAACCATGTTGTCGCGAGGTACAAAGTGAATCATTTGAGTTCCTAACTGACGGGCAAATTCTTCAATCATGTTAGCTTCGTTGTCCACTTTACGTGAGTTACAAATCAAACCACCCAAGCGAACTGTACCTACTTTCCCAAATTTAGAGATAGATTTACAAATATTGTTGGCAGCATACATGGCCATCATTTCACCCGACACAACGATATAAACTTCTTCGGCTTTTCCATCGCGGATTGGCATAGCAAAACCACCGCAAACAACGTCGCCCAATACGTCGTAGAAAACATAATCCAGATGTTTATCGTCATCATATGCTCCCAGTTGTTCCAACAGGTTGATAGAAGTGATAATACCACGACCAGCACATCCTACTCCTGGTTCCGGACCACCTGATTCCACGCAGCTTGTAGCTCTGAATCCCGGTTTCATTACATCATTCAGATCAATGTCTTCACCTTCATCGCGAAGCGTATCCAGTACTGTTTTTTGAGCCAGTCCGTGAAGAAGTAGACGGGTAGAGTCTGCTTTCGGGTCACAACCCACAACCATAACATTTTTTCCCATTTCGGCCAATCCGGCTACTGTGTTTTGCGTTGTGGTACTTTTACCAATTCCGCCTTTTCCGTAGATTGCAATTTTTCTCATCTTCTTTATATTTTAAATGAATTACTAATGTTTCAAAATTCGAATAACTTGACAAGGCTTATTCATTTATCGTGCCATTAACAAATTAGGCTTGTTTTTGGATTGAAAAATTGATTGTAATGCGTTGAATTATATATGTGTATGAAATGTTCTTTGTGGCGTGGAGTTGTTCCGAAAGGGAAACTGGATTTTGATAGAAACGACAAATCCCTACATTAATGTAAGGATTTATACCTAAAAAGTAGGAAAAAAGGAGTGCTTATTGCTCCTGTTTCATGTTGCTCTGAAACATTTGAAGAACGAGTAGTGTAAAAAAGGAGTTTATTTAGTTGTTATGCCGTTTTTATTTAAATCGTTCATCCGAACGCAATTGATCCAATGGCATATTTTTGTTCTTTTCAAGCCAACCGATGCTGACATTTTCTCGATTATCATACCTCGGATAAAATGGTTTGATGTCAATAAGTGGAGTTTCGGTAAGCATATCCACTTGTTCAATATGTAATATATTACCTTCTATTTTAATTAATTTTACTGTAGATATTCCAATCGCATTAGGCCTTTTGGGGGCTTTGGTTGCAAAAATGCCATGTCTCTCAGTATCCATGAACGGGGTTACTATCAGCTCATAGTTATCTATTTGATGAAAGTGGTAAATCAATGTTATATGAGAAAAACCTTCTAAATCTTTGAGACCACTCACGTATTCGGGTAAAAGTTCGATATGCCCTTTAATTCCATCTGCTGCAATGGGCTGAATCGGCATATTTTTTATGTCTGTGTGAGGAGTGATAATCTTTCCTATTGGCCTTATAATTATTTCATTCGTTAGCATGTCATTCATTAGCATG
>Ga0302261_1000234_pt1 | contig 15873 bp, 5 predicted proteins | sample II_Fen_E2_4_FD_194561 | JGI IMG/M metagenome (GOLD analysis project Ga0302261, IMG submission 194561) | Peat permafrost microbial communities from Stordalen Mire near Abisko, Sweden - II_Fen_E2_4 | ecosystem: Environmental > Terrestrial > Soil > Wetlands > Permafrost | place: Sweden: Abisko... | reverse complement strand
AAAAATTCAATGACTTTCATCATTTGAAAGCAATTCTTGGATGGAGGTATATCAATAATTATTACGAATCGGATTATGCCGAAGAACATAATTCAGGATCAAACAATAATACAACCATTACTGGTTCTTACAGCTTTTTACAGGTGGATGGACTTAACAATCAGACTAATTCAGTTTCAAATTACCTGAATGCCGATTATGATTATGACAATCGTTTTTTCCTGACCGGTACCGTGGCTATGGATGCTTCCTCCCGGTTTGGAAAAGAAACCCAGGGTGGTATCTCGTTCGTTGGACGCAGTTGGGGCATATTCCCGGCGGCTAACGGAGCATGGTTGGTCTCTTCCGAAAAGTTTATGAAGAACATAAATCTCCTGAACTTTTTCAAAATCAGAGCCGGATACGGGCTTACCGGTAACGATGGAATTAAAGATTACCAGTCAATGGCATACTTTACATCCACTAAATTTATGGATAAGGCAAACGGTTTGGTAGTTACAAATCTGGCAAATTCAAATATCCAGTGGGAATCCACCGGAAAAGCAAATGTCGGTGCTGATCTTGGTCTGTTCGACAACCGCTTGTCGTTAAGCGTAGATTTTTTCTCGAGTAACACAACCAATTTGCTGGTCATGAAAAATATGCCTGATGTTTCGGGGCTGAGTGTCTATTGGGACAACGGAGGAAGCATGACCAATAAAGGGTATGAGGTTTCAGCCAACCTGAAAGTGCTTAATTTTAAAAACCTGAAATGGGAACTTGGGGCAAGTGTAGGGCATTATAAAAACGTGATTACATCACTTCCAAACGGAGAATATACTACTTCTGTTTATAAAGGGGAAGTACTGACTAGAGTAGGAGAGTCGGCAGGAGTGTTCTACGGATATAAAACCGCCGGTGTCTTTTCAACCACTGTTCAGGCACAGATAGCTAACCTTAAAATAATAAATACAGATGGTTCCTACAATTCATTTGGAGCGGGTGATATGATTTTTGTTGATGTTAACGGTGATCATATTATAGATGCCAAAGATAAACAAGTGATCGGCAATCCAAACCCTGATTTCTACGGGACATTTAGTAGTAAAATCTCCTATAAAAGATTTACCCTGAATGGTTTGTTTACCTATTCTCTGGGAAATGACATCTATAATTACCAGCGCAGTCAGTTGGAAGCAGGCAGTGATTTCAGTAATCAAACTTCGGCTATGTTACGACGTTGGACTGCCGAGGGACAAGTGACCAATCAACCCCAGGCAAACTATGGTGATCTGTTGGGCAATTCACGCTTTTCGGACCGCTGGATAGAGGATGGGTCGTATATCCGGTTAAAAACAGTTTCCTTGTCGTACGATCTACCCATTAAAAGTAATTTCATAGAAGGGATCAGTTTTTGGATTTCAGCCAATAATCTGTTTACAATGACACATTACCTGGGTCAGGATCCTGAAGTTTCAGCCGGTAACTCCGTGTATTTTCAGGGTGTGGACAATGGATTAACACCATTAACCAAGAGCTACTATCTGGGTATAAAATTAAACTTGTAAAAAATATAGTCTAAATTCACAATATAACGCAACCTCAGTTCCTGAGAGAATCAGGACGTCTGGAAGTATATAAATGTTTTACGATAATGATAAAAAAATATATGATATGAAAAAAATCAGCAAAATAATAGTATTCCTGTTTCTTACTGTGTTCACCTTTGAGGGTTGCAGCAACCTGTTGGATGTGGATTCAAACAGGCTGGTTTTCCCGGATGGGTATCAAATGAATGCGGCTAACGACACTCTTTATTCTATGTTTGGCATTTTCTCGCAAATGGAAAAACTTGCCGACAGTTATGTGCTTCTGGGCGAATTAAGGGGCGATTTAATGAATGTTACCCCTACTTCAAATTTGTATCTGAAAGAAATAAACAACTTTGATATTTCCAGTAAGAACCCTTATGCCAATAATATAAAAGATTATTATTCGGTCATCAATAATTGTAATTACGTGATTCATAACATTGATACTTCTGTGGTAAAAGGAGGGGTAAAAGTCATGTACAAAGAATATGCGGCCTGTAAGGCGATACGTGCCTGGACATATATGCAGATTGCCTTGAATTATGGTTCGGCTATCTATTATGATAAGCCAATTCTGACAGTACAGGATGCTGAAAGCATCCAAAAAATAGCTCCTTTGACCCTTACCGAATTGGCACCGGTTCTGATTAACGACATTAATCCATGGAAAGATACCCCTACACCTTCGCTTGGGGCCATCTATTCACAAAATCTGAATAATTCCTTTTTCCCCATTCGCTTTTTATTGGGTGACTTATACCTGTGGACCGGTCAATATGAAAATGCTGCAAATGAATACCGGGATTTGATGTTTAAAAAAAGTTATATCATTAATTCAACATATGTTGATTCCCGTGAAGTAACTAATAATGCGTTTACCGGAGTTTCCACAATATACAATTTTGATGTTATTCAAATTGAAGAAATAACTAATATCGCAGCAACAAATCAATATGGCTATAAATTCACGTTGGATAGTTTAACGATTAATCATATGATTGCTCCATCCGCTGTTTCAATTACAAACTGGCAGAATCAAATGTATTATTTTTCTTCTAAACTGGATACTCTGGGCGATTTAAGATTGTACAGTTCGGTTTCTGCCCTGCAAAAATATGTAACTGTGAATGGCAATTCAACTACAACAAAATATGGCAGTTTAATAACCCCTACTTCGACGAATTATCTCTTAAATTATCTATATATTAATCAGGAGTTGACAACTAATAAGACGAATAAGCAAATAAAACCTTATCGTGTACCCTTGCTCTATTTGCGTTATGCCGAAGCTGTGAACCGCATCGGAAAACCTAATCTGGCTATGGCGGTTCTTAAAAACGGACTGAACAGAGTTACTATGAATAACAAAAAGATCATCCCTCAACATGAACTCTCAATACCTGCAGCTAATTATATGGATTTCTCCGATCTGCGTTTTGATACAAATGTCGGGATCAGAATGCGTGGCTGTGGAAAGGTAAATCTGGATACGACCTATTATGTTATTCCTAAATTAGATGCCCTGCAGGATTCGGTCCTATACGTTGAAAATCTTATTCAACAGGAACTGGCACTTGAATCAGCATTCTTAGGAAACCGTTTCCAGGATTTAATGCGTATAGCTATCCGCAGGGATGATAATGCATACCTTGCTAATCTGGTTTCTGAAAAATATGTCGAGAATAAAAATGCCATCAAAGCAAAACTAATGGATCGCTCGAAATGGTATCTGACAAAGTAAAATTCAATTGAAATAAAATAATTGCTTTCAATTAATTATTGAAATTTATTTTAAGGAAGAAACCCCGAATCTTTTATTCGGGGTTTCTTTTTGATTTTACTATCCAATGATCTACTCATTAAAATCAATTTTTGAACTGTTTTTAACCGCTTACAATTTTTACTGGGTAGTACGTGGCTTTTCCTGAATATACAACACTTTAGATGGATTTCAAATTGCACCCATGTTTTATATGTATTCTCTGCTGGAATAAATGTGAACTATCCCGTAAATTTGTAATCTCTATTGTGCCGAAATCGAATTTAAAGGGCTTACTTCTATCTCCATGCTTCCGGACCAATACAAGAGTCTTAACCCAACTTGCAGCTAAACCGAGCAAAAAAATTGTTTTTCAGTAAGTTGAGCTTCTTCGAGTTCAGATTTGTGTACTACAGATTTTTTCTTTTTGAACGGTGCGTATTTGTATTTTAGGGCATCATATAATTGTATTACCTTTTGATTTGGTTCGGAGCAACGCCTAATCTTAATGACTTCTTCCACATCATTCTGTGCCAAAGTAGTTACAGCTTTTTGGGTATTCATTATGCGGACAATCTCACGCCAACCACTATTTATACCGTTTAATTTCAATTGGTATCTAACTGTATTTACTACCCAATATGCCAACAGTCCCAAATGCAGATGAGCCATTGTGTTTTCATCTTTCTGGTGATAAATAGGACGTAAATCAAGGTCAGTTTTCAATACCCTGAATGTAGCTTCAATTTCGCGTATTATATTGTAACATTGCCAAAGCAGCTCCTCGGAATCAGACTCTAAGGTAGTACGAAGAAAATACACCCCACTTCTTGCATTTATATCCACATTGGGTTTAACAGCCCATTTGATGGAAGTTGCTATTTGCACTTTTGGTATTTCAACAACCTGATTATTTTGGTTTTTATCTTTATTCTTACCTTTATCTTTTCCTTTGGTATTTTGTTGAACCAATTCCATTGATTCTATCTCAATATCATAATAACGTCCGATAGAAGGATATTTCCCTTTAAGTTTCCCGATACGTTCGTGGACCTTATCTAATTGTTTGACACCTGATTTCTTGTTCAGACTGTCTGCTATTTTTTGCATTCCTTCTTCAAACCTTTGTTGGAACTGCTCATTCATGGAGCGTTCCTTTAGTTTTTTAGTATGGCTTTCTACTTTGAGGTAATAGTCCGTATTTTTATCTGTCTTTACCCTGCAAAGATCTATCTTTTGTTTCTTGTTGTCTGTAACGGTTACAGTAGGAGCATCAGCTTCCAGAATGTAATTTTTAAGTGTTGAACGACTGACACACATATAATCGTAACCCTTGTCACGAATCATTTTCAGATTGTCCTCAGTAGCAATACCTGCATCAATGATCACCAATGCTTTCTTGGCTGAACTGGAAGTCTTTACCCTGAGTTTATTGATCATGCCCTCCAATGTTTTTGGATCGGACATGTTTCCTTCCAATATAGCAGAGTACTTGATAAATCCTTCGGGATTGATTACCAAAGCTAAAACTACTAATTTGGCATCACTCCGTTTCTCTTTGCTTCTACCAAATTTGGCTAAGACACTCCCTTCTTTACGACCTTCAAAATAGGTGTTGGTTAAATCGTAAAGCATTATTTTATCCTCTATGTCAAACAGTTCGTTCGTAGTAAGTGATAAGTGTTGTTCCAAACTCTCTTTCTGTGCATATAGTTTTTTGGAAATGGAATATAACCGGTCTTTGGTTACTTTTTCAATTTCAGAACCTGTTATTTCGCAAATAGCCGAATTCTCTTTTATCCAACGAGAGGTCTCGAATTCGGATGCTGGATATACCGCACGGCTGATAATATGTGTTTGGGCTAATTTTATATCCTGATCACTCCAGCCCTGACCTTCCAGAAATGTTCTGATCTGTAGTTGCTCAGTTGCCTGGTATGAGAGCCACTCTGCACCGATCTCTCTGATATCTTTATTTCGAATGCTATTCAAATCGATAATCTCTAAATCTTTACCTTTGGCATAAGGCTTCTTTTTGGGCTTATCAAAGAGTACATCTATCCGCTTTTCGGCTACTAAACGATTATAATACTCATCAACATATTGATTTACAACTGTATCATCGCTTACGGGAAAATCAATATGTACTTGGTTCGCATTCTCAACACGTTGGGTGAGTATCTTTTGTATCAGATTCATTTGATCGGTTGTCAAGCCTTCCAAAAAACCTAAGTTTAACATCGGGCGATGACATACCCGACCATCCGAATTACGGTAACTCTCAACTAAGCGGTAATACCATCCCGGCTTGTTTGTGTTTGGATTATGTCTGCCTGATACTTTGAAATACATAAATACAAAGTAAATGGATAATCCGCTAATAATCAAGACCCCCCTGTGTACTACAAATGAAATTGAAAAATACGTAGTCTGATTTTCAAACGGTTATGAAAATAACTATCCTCCAAGAGGGTAAATCAACCAAAAATATCGATTTTTATAGCAATAATTTAAGTGTGTTTAACTTTATATGCCAATACTGCTGCAAGTTGGGTTAATTTGTTTGTCGGAGTAGAGATTAAATTATAAACATAAGCATTCAGAGTTATCGAAGTTGCTTTCGCGGGTTTACTATTCGGGAAGATATCTTTATCTGTTTTCAAACAACAAATTCCATAACCATCATTACGATGAGTTATGGAATTTGTTTTAAATGTAAATGAATGACTGCAGTAAATAATCAGTTATCAATTGAAAGTTTGAATTGATAATTCGATGTTGTAAAGTTCAGAATTTTGATTAGAAACACCTTTGTGTAAATTTGTGACTTGAAAACTTAATGGCAAAACAGGCAAGATGATTATAACCACGAAGACACAAAACCACGAAGTTACACTATGAAAACACAAATTAAACGGCATTGTATGATAATTCTGTTTTAACTGCCTGCATATTGATTTAATCCTGTACTTCAATGCTTACTTTTGCATCCTTCAACCAGGGTGCTGTAAAGGTAAGATTTACTTTCCCTTCTTTGCCTGTTGCCTGTATGTAAGCCAGTAGACGTCCGTGGTAAACGCGTTGGACATTATCTTTGTAATCGCCCATATCTGAGTTGTTACTCGATTCCATGCCCAGTAATTTGGCAGGACCTTCAATGTGACAGGTAACCTCATCTTCTGAATTCATCACAGGAATCCCTTTTTCATCTACTATCTGAACAATGACCTGAGCAAGACCAAGATCCTTTCGGATGGATGTCAAATCAGATTGTATTGTTATGGCATAAGGTCTTCCGGAACTTACGATGCTGTAATTACAGGTCTGTTTCTCATTTTTATCCAGGCCAATAACTTCCAGTGTGCCTTCCTGATAAGGAAGATCCCAGTAAATAATTCCTGATTGATCGTCATATGATTTGACTTCACCCACTTGTTTGCCGTTTAGCAGCAGTTGCGCTTTTGCAGTGTTGGTGTAACTTACAACACGAATCATTTCTCCTTCTTTATAATTCCAGACAGGCCACGCATCAGTGGATAACTCTTTTCTTCTTTTATTTTGCGGGTAAGTACCTATATAGATCACTGGTTTTGTGCTCCACAGAGCCTGACGGAAATGTCCACGGGGTTTAATGAATCCACCGAAATCCAGGAATCCTGAATTGAATCCTCTGGAAGGCCATGCATTTGATTCGCCCAGATAATCAATCCCTGTCCATAAAAACTGTCCGAAAATATAATCATTATCCCTTACAGCTTTCCATGATTCCATACTATGCCCGTTCTCGCTGCCATAAATGACCCGCTTGGGGTATTTAACATGGTCCTGAGCATATCGGTCTTCTGTGTAATTATACCCGGTAATATCAAGTGCAAATGGATAATCTGTTTCATTCGACATAACTACACCTGCCAGGGCAGCAGTTACAGGCCGGGAAGTATCGAGACTCCGTACAATAGCCGATAATCGTTTGGCTATTGCGCCCAGTCTTTCTGCTTTTGGATGATCGGGCAAATAACCTCCCTGTACCGGTTGGTTTATATTCGCGTGATCAAGTACGGGATGAGAATAAGGATCGTTTGGATAATCCACTTCGTTCCCGATACTCCACATGATAATTGATGAATGATTGCGGTCACGAAGTACCATGTCGGTAAGATCTTTATCGCTCCATTCAGCAAAAAATGATGCTGAACCATCAAATCCCGGTGTACCTTCATTCCAGCCGGTAATCCATTTCTTTTTTGAATATTCCCATTCATCAAATGCTTCGTCCATGACCAGTATGCCCAGTTCATCACACAGGTCATATACTACCGGTGCCTGTGGGTTATGACTCATACGGATTGCATTGCTTCCCATATCCTTCAACGTAGACAATCTCCTTTTCCAGACTTCTCTCGGAACTGCTGAACCCAGGCAACCGGCATCATGATGAATACAAACACCCTTTACCTTTGTCCATATACCATTTAATGCAAAACCTTTGTTGGAATCAAATGTCAACGTGCGTATTCCGATAGACTGATCATTCTGATCAATCACTTTCCCATTTTGCTTTATGGTTGTTTTTAGGATATATAGATTGGGTTTTTCCAACGACCAGATTCTTGGAGAAACAAGTTTTAAAGTCTGCGATGATGCTGCTTTTGAACCCGCTCCAACCTTTAAACCGGAGGTTCCGCTTGCAACAACCTTATTTGTAACCGGATCAATTAATTGATGCAATACTTGTAATGTTTCATGTTGTATGCTACTGTTAATCAGTGTTGTTCGCACAGAGATGTCTGCTTTCTTACTGGAAATATTCATTGCCTTGAAGTAGACTCCCCATAAATCTATATGTACCTGATGAGCAGATACCAGATATACATCACGATAAATGCCTGAACCGGTATACCAACGGGAATCAGCTTCCTTAGAGTGATCCACTTTCACAGAGATTAAATTCTCTTTTCCATATTTTAAATAAGGAGTCAGATCATACATAAATGAAATATACCCGTTAGGCCGTTTCCCCACACTGTTCCCGTTGATAAATACTTCGCTCTGATTATAGACGCCTTCGAAATAAATAAAAGTTTTATTCCCTTTTTCCGATTCGGGTACAGTAAAAGTCTTACGGTACCATCCTATCCCCCCGGGAAGATAACCGTTTGAGCTGGCTTTATCAGGACTGTAAACACCTTCGACAGTCCAGTCATGGGGAAGATTGAGTACTCTCCATTTTGAATCATCCAGGCTTACCTGAGCACCCTCTTTGATATCCGAAAGTATAAACTTCCAGTTCCGGTTGAATAATTCAGCTTTCCCAAATTGTGGTTTCGAATGGATAATACCCGTTGCCAGAAGCAATCCCACAACACATAACAATAATCTTTGTCTCATATCAATTTGAATATACAATTATTTTTTTTTATTTTGTTTTTCGCAATTATTCTGTCAAACAATCAATATTTTGTACCAGTTTCAGCACCCGAATGAATCTGGTAAAAGCAGGCTTGAAAATACATAATCAGGGTGCATAACATCAATCTTTTTTTAACGAATTGTTTTTAAGTAGTACGATACTTTAGCATTTATACTGCTTAACACCATACTGACCGTCGTATGATTAACAAAAGGTCAAAAACAAACAATTTACAGAGCTTTACATTGTATATGGGAAATACCCGGATAAAAGAATACACAATACATTTAGAGGAGATTACATGTGGTTTAACACATTATAATGTGAACTTAAGTACGTGGTTTACTTTCCTTTTGAAATGTTAAACTTTAAAACTACTAATGACTAAAAAGAAGCACTAATTTGGAAATTGTACTTTGATTGGTACAAATTTAATAAATCAGATTGGTATATTCCGGTCAAAATTGGTCAGTTATTCACTTTGACTATATAGTAGTGTAGTTTGACTTGATTTTGATAAAATGAGGTCTTTTGAATGAGATGACACCCCTTATAACGAGGTTCAGATGTTTCGGTTTTACCCGTGTTTCAGGTTGCTTTTAGTAAACCAATGTGTGAATTATACATTAACTGATCTGCCTTTCAACCCGATAATAAGTGACATAATTGAAATTTACAGGGATCAGGGATCAATTCAAACTAAAAATCCACTAATTTGATTATTTCCACCCCCGTCGTGCCTGATTTATCCTCTATATTTGTATAAGAATAATTATGTAGGGACAGTTGGAAGGTCTTCTGACTTTTAATGGAAATTAGGACTGCAATAAAAAATCTAAAATCATGAATCTAAAATCATTTTTTAATCTAAAATCTTTGACAATATCATTGTTATTGATTCTTCCGGCACTCTGTTATTCTACTGTGCCCAATATTGCTCCTTTAGCTACTCCTTCAACTTCATACGTTTCTTCCTGGGAAACATTGGCTGCAGTAAATGATGGATTTGAGCCAACCGGATCAACCGACCATTTGCATGGTGCTTACGGCAACTGGCAAAGTGGTGTTACAAATGCCTGGAACTGGGTACAATACACTTTCCCTGATTTTTATAAAATAGCGAAAAGTGATGTGTATTGGTGGACTGATAATAATGGAATCGCCATACCGTATAACAGTTATATCCAATATTGGAATATCAGTCAAAGCACATGGGTTAATGTGAGTAACCCAAGCGTTTATGGATATGAGTCAGATAAATACAATACTACCAGTTTTGACACGATCTTAACAAACAAAGTCCGCATAAATTTTGTGAGTCTTAAAGCCCAGGGAATTCTCGAATGGAAGGTTTATGGGGAAAAGGGCGAACAGATACCCTCTCTGTCAACGGCATCGATAACACCGGCATTGGCTCCAGGTACAACAAGTACAATTACCCTCACTGCACGGGATAAAAACAGCACCCCCGTGAGCGGTTATTTTTTTAAAATTGACGCAACAATACTTAATGCTTTAGTTCAAAATAATGAAGTTTACGAGGTGAATGGACAAATTGTCGCAGGAAATATGCAAAACCTGTTACTTCCACCTGCAAATACCTCAGGACAGGTTGTATTTACCGTGAAAATTCCATCGGCAGTTGATCCAACCGATGGAATAAGCTTAGGTATAAAGTTTAATGAGGGTCATACTTTATTGAAATCGTACAGTTTTGTTGCTACCGGACTCACACCTCCTGTTTTAACCTCCGATCTTACTTCAAATACTGTTGACAACAATCTTGATATTACGTTTCCTGATAATCCGGCCTGGCGAAATTCAATAACTGGTGTGCTGGTTGGTGGCATTGCGCTGGATACGGCTTATTATCATGTCAGTGAAGGAAAGATCACTTTAACACCTGCTGCCGGAAATAATCTTTCAGTTGTTGGGACCAAAACAATCAGTGTTATTGCTTCGGGTTACAGCAAACAACAGGTTGTTCAGGTAATTAAAGTGGGAGCAGTGGATACTGTACAATCAACTGTCACGTCGCCTTTTAAATTATATAAATCATCTAAAGTTCAATTTACTGCCAGAGCTGCCGATAAATTCGGAAACCCCGTTTCAGGCTACGTTTTTAAGTGGGATGCCATAAAATCTAACGATATCACAACGAATAATGAAATTTATATTGTTAACGGTGATACGATCAAAACGTCTTTGAGTGACCATTCTTTGATAGCAACAAATACTTCAGGACTCACAACATTTTATGTATCCATTCCGGCCAGTGTTGATTTGAATGATGGAATCCTTGTTAAACTCAAAACAACAGAAGGGATATGTCTTCAATCTACAGTAAATTATTCATCCATTTCCACTGAGAAACATATTTATGTTGACAGCAAATTGAAAACCTTTGAGTGGAGTTACAGTAAATCTGCTCAATCGGAAAATTTTATTGTATTCTGGGGAAATCTGGTTGGTGCCAATCCTCTCAGTCCGGCCAACGGCAATACAGCCATCGCATTTAATCCTACTAAAATTCTTACTCTTCTCGAAAATTACCTGGCATTGTATGTGGATACCTTTGGGATCATTAAAAATAAAACGCAAGGGAATATGGCCAACTATAAATTCCCGATTGTGATAACCGATACCTGGGATAATGGTGGCTACGCCGGGGGATACGCCAATGGGGGCTCTACCGATGGGGTTATTGGAGCAATGTGGGTACATCCAAGTGCAACCGGTGGATCCGGATTTGTGCTTGCTCATGAATTTGCTCACATGTGTCAGGCTATGATTCCAATTCAATATCCGGGAAAAGGGATTAAAGATCCTGCTGACGGAAGTTACAGTTTAGGTATGTTTTGGGAATCGCATGCCAATTTTATGGGGATTACAGCGTCGGGAGATGTTGAACGTGCAAATCCGGAGCGGTTTGTAAATACATCCATGATGCATTTTAGCTCCACGAACCATTATTATGAAAATAATTACTTCCTCCAGTATCTGTATGATAAATATGGAATGGAAACTATTAATCAAATATGGCGGAATGCTACCCAGGGAATGCATCCGCTTATTTCATTCAAAACAAATATGGGGTATACACAAAGTCAGTTGAATGATGAAATAGGATATTATGCTTTACGGAATGTAACCTGGGATTATACAATAAAAAATGCCATTACTTCGGTGTTACGTAAGCAAAGTTATCCTGTCGTTTGTCGGGAATATACTGTCCCAGACGAATTAGTTTCAACTCCGGGAACTTATATAGTCCCCAAATATATGTCTCCTGCCGATTACGGTTATAACATCATACCGCTGTTCCCGGATTCAGCCTCTACTTCCGTAACGGTAAACTTTACAGGAATTGCCAATACTAATGCAGGTGGAGCGGGTTGGCGTTATGGGTTTGTGGCTGTTGATAAAGAGGGTACACCCCGTTATAGTTCTTTGAATTCTGCATCCTCCGGAGCTGCTACCTTTAACCTGATAGGTAGCGATGCTAAAGTCTTTCTCGTTGTAACCGGGGCACCTACTGTTCATCATAACTATGTGTGGACACCGGGATGGCCGAAAGTATATCGCTACCCGTATAAATTTACCCTGACAGGCGCTGTTCCGGCAGGGTATAAAAAAGGCTATAACAATATGAAAAAAGATTATCCTACCGGAAAATATCATCAGAATGGAGGTGGCTGGGTGGCTTCTACAGCTACAGTTTCTTCAACAGCATATGTAGGATCGAATGCGCAAGTACTTGGATCGGCTAAGGTTCTTGATAATGCACGTGTTGACGATTATGCTATCGTAACCGATAATGCAACTGTCAGTGGAAATGCTGTTGTAAGAGGTAATTCGATAGTGGGATCAACTGCCAAAGTACGCGAAAATGCGGTTGTTGATATGACTTCCCGTGTTTACTATACCAGTGATATTTTTGGAAATGCTCATGTGACAGGAAGTGCGATTGTTTATTCAAGTTCGGTTTTTGGTTATGCCATTGTAAAAGACCTTGCCTGGATAAATAACGCCACCCTTTCAGGAATTGTTGTGGTAGGGGGTGATGCCGAAAGTTACACTACCTGTTCGTCAGGAGTTTATTTGCAAAATAATAGCATTAGAAACAACGATGGTTCCGAAACAAGTACATTGAATACTGATGTCAATCCGGTGGTGGCAGAATATGGCACTACAATGCTTCGACCTAATTCACTTACAGTTAAAAATGTTACCGATCAATCGGCTACATTAAACTGGATTGCCGGTTCGGGTGGATCGGGTACACTTTCGTATCTTGTTTTGAATGGTGCTGCAGTACTTGCCGTTACACAAGATGCAAGTCTTTTATTAAATTCACTAAGCCCCAATACGAGCTATACTTTCACCGTCGTGGCTCGTGACAGCGATGGAAATCAATCAATCCGGAGTAATGCGGTAACAATAACCACTGCTTCCGTTCCTTCGGGAATTGATGATATACAAAAACCCGCAGGATATAGGCTTTACCCGAATCCGGCAACCGAAAATGTGACCATTGAGTGTGAAGGAAAAGCAAAGTATACTATTTATGATACTACCGGACGAAGTGTTCTGACAGGAAATTTCGAAGATAAAACAATTATACCGGTTGCAAAATTGAAACGCAATGGAATGTTTTTCTTTAATTTAACGAATGGAAAACAATCAGTAACCGATAAAATTGTCGTCCAATCAGATGCACTGACTGATAAATAAAAGCTTTTTCATCTTCTGTTCATGCTAAAAAATAATGTCTGTTGATAATAATTCAACCGGCATTATTTTTTCATTGCTATAATTGGCTTGAATATCCGACGTTCAAAGTAAGCCTTCGGCGAAGTAAAAGTAGAAGAAAGTCATGAAAATACAGGATGTCACAAGCTCAAATGAAATAAGCATTTTATCGAGAATTACACATTATCCTGCTTACTGATTTCTGAAATAGATCTCACAAATGTGCAAAATTCAACGATATATGAATTTTGCATTCAATTATCTCCCAATTTGACTATTCTATAACATACCAATCATAATAATAAGAAGTATATTTGATCATCTTATTTGATTTATTTTATCTTACTTTCTTATTCAACATAAAAAATGAAACGTTTTCAAGAAATATTGATTTTATTTTTCATTCTATTTACCTGTAATCTGAGTGCCCAAAAAGTTAATCCTGATTCCGATAAATTGAGTCATTCTCAACTTTTTCAATTAAAGCAACCGGATTACAAGCTTAGCCCGTTCACCGGCATGACCCGGCAACACTGGAAAGATGCAGCACTTTATATGCTTGAAGGTGCATTTGGTTATATAAAGAAACTGGATGATCCGATGAAATTTCCTAAACAGCCGGGAGTGAGTTATCCACGGGATAATGGGCAAATCCCAACTGAAAAGCTGGAAGGTTTGTGCCGTACATTGTTTGTAGCTGCTCCTTTGTTGAAAGAAAATCCCGGACTCGTAATCAATCACATCAAAGTGGCGGATTACTACCGTCATCAAATTTGTAATTTATTTAACCCGAACAGTGCGTCCTTTATAAAACCCCGATCGAAGAATGGTGGACCCAGTCAGAATCTGGTTGAATTCGGTGCGCTGGCAATTTCCATGACTGCTATTCCGGACGTGCTTTGGGAACCGCTTTCGCGTGGCCAAAAAGATTCGCTCTCAGCAGTTATGATGAGCTATGGGGATGGACCGACTGTTGACTCAAACTGGAAATTCTTTAATATTTTTGTGATGAGTTTTTTTAAAAACCAGGGGTATCCCGTGAATGAAAAGTTATTGGTGGAATACCTGGATAAAACACTTAATCATTATCGTGGAGAAGGATGGTATAATGATAATCCGGCTTTTGATTATTACAGCATGTGGGCTTTCCAGATGTACGGTGTGATCTGGGCTGAATATTATGGCAATCGTTATTATCCCGAACAGGCAAAGAAATTCATGATTAATTTCAGCGATTTGAAAGACTATTATCCCTATCTATTCAGCCGGGACGGTAAAATGATTATGTGGGGACGGAGTATCTCGTACCGGTATGCTGCCGTAACACCTTTCCCGTTGATGGGATTTGAAAATGATCCGAAAACAAATTACGGATGGATGCGGCGTATTGCATCAAGTACCTTATTACAGTTCTTTCAACATTCTGATTTTATGAAAGAAGGTGTGCCGACACTGGGTTTTTATGGTGCGTTCGAACCGGCAGTACAAATGTATAGTTGCCGCGGAAGTGTCTATTGGGGTGGCAAAGTATTCCTGGGTCTGTTGGTTCCCGAAGATAATCCTTTCTGGAAAGCTGTGGAAAATGAAGGTGCCTGGGAAACCGAACTTGAAAAAGGGAAAGTCTATAATAAATTTTCAAAAGGAACAAATATTCTCATTACCGACTATCCAACTATCGGAGCATCAGAAATAAGGGCATGGTGTCATGCCACAGTTGCCGGTGACTGGCAAAAATTCCGAAGTACCGAGAATTATAACCGTTTATCCTACAACAGTGCTTTCCCATGGCAAGCTGATGGGGAAAACGGGGAAGTAGCAATGAATTATGTCATACAGAACAACAAAAACAACTGGGAGCCTCTTCGTCTTTTTACTTTTAAGAAGTTTGTTGATGGTGTTTATTACCGGGATGCCGTGCTAGAAACGAACAAGAACGTATGCTTGCAGTTGGCGGATTTTCCTATGCCAAATGGTATCTTACGGGTTGATAAAGTCATTAGCCCTGATGCGGTAAAGTTAAGGTTGGGACATTATGCATTGCCTCAGTTACAAGGTGAAATAAGTCAGGAAATCCGTTCTGTCAAAGGACACGAAGTCCGGATTATCAGCAACGGGGTGTACCAATTAGCACTGGTATCTGTCAGTGGTTGGGAAAAGATGGAAACCGTTCAATCCAAGGGCCTTCATCCAGAAAGCCTGACTAGTGAGGTGCTCAATGTATCGGATACTTATTTTCCCGGAAAGAATCATCAGAAAATATATTGTACTCTTATGCTCTGGAAAAAGGCAGGAGAATCATGGACAAATGATGAACTGGTTCCCATTCAAAAAATCAGTATTGCTGAAAAAGAAAATTCGGTCCGGGTGACATTTGCTGACAA
>Ga0302261_1000229_pt1 | contig 16100 bp, 12 predicted proteins | sample II_Fen_E2_4_FD_194561 | JGI IMG/M metagenome (GOLD analysis project Ga0302261, IMG submission 194561) | Peat permafrost microbial communities from Stordalen Mire near Abisko, Sweden - II_Fen_E2_4 | ecosystem: Environmental > Terrestrial > Soil > Wetlands > Permafrost | place: Sweden: Abisko... | reverse complement strand
GGTTCCCGGTGGACCCCACAGCACCACCGACGCCGGGACGGTGCGCTGCGCGTCGGTCGAGACCGGCTCGACGAGGCGGCGCAGCGGCGCACCCGGCTCGAGCAGGTGAGACTGCCCGGCGACCTCCTCCAGGGTGCGTGGACGCATCCGCACCGCCAGGGGTGCCCCCGGACCGACGGCCGGCAGGCCCTGCGCGGTGGAGGTGACGGCGTCGAACAGGTCCACGGTCCCCGAGCCTACGCACGCACAGCGACAGCCGGCCGGGTGCACGCGGGTGCCAATGCCTGCGACGATGTCCAGCGTGTTCGCACGCCTGGGCCGTCTGGTCGCCCGCCACCCTCGGGCCACGGTGCTCGTCTGGCTCGCGCTGACGGCCGGGGCGTACGCCCTCGCGTCGCTCGGCGTCGCGGGCGGCTCGGTGTTCGACCGGGTGACGACCGGAGTGCCCACGGTGCCCGGGTCCGAGAGCACGCAGGCGGACGCGATCCTCGCGGACGGCTCGACCGGCGGTGCGTCGCTCACCCTCGTGCTGTCGGGCGTGGACCCGGACAGCGCCGAGGTCGCCGCCGCGATGACACCCGTCCGCACCTCGCTCGCCGCCGTCCCCGGCGTCGGGTCGGTGATCGACCCGCTCGCGCTGCCCGGCGGCACCTCGAACGCCGCAGCGGCGCCACTGGTGGCCCGGGATGGCGACGGCTTCCTCGTCATCGTCGAGCTGGCACCCGATCTCGACGATGCCGCGAAGGACGCGGCGCTCGCCCAGGTGCACACCCTGCTGAGCGCCGTGCCTGAGGATCTCGGTGCCGCGGCGCCCGACGCCACGGCACTGGTCGGAGGGACCAGCCTCATCGTCGACCAGGTGGAGGCGGACCTGCGGACGGGCGAGGCGATCGCGCTGCCGATCGCGCTGCTCGTCATGGTGCTGGTCTTCGGTGGCTTCCTTGCCGCGGCGATGCCGATGGCGGGTGCGCTGGCGTCGATCGCCGGTGGCCTGGCCGCCGTGCTGGCGATGACACATCTCATGGACGTCGACGCGTCGGTGATCAACGTCGTCACGGTGCTGGGGCTCGGTCTGTCGATCGACTACGGGCTGCTGATCGTCTCGCGCTTCCGCGAGGAGCTGCATCACCTGGTCGACACCGATGGCGGGTCCGGCAGCCGGCGCCGGCGGGGCGACGGCGCCGTGTCCGTGGCCGTCGAGCGCACCCTGGACACGGCAGGGCGGACCGTGACCTACTCCGCCGTGACGGTGGCCATCTCCATCGCCGCCCTGATGCTGTTCCGCCCCGCCATCCTGCGGGCGATCGGCGCCGCGTGCGTCGCTGTCATCATCGTGGCGCTGGCCACCGCGCTGACGCTGGTCCCCGCTCTGCTGGCGCTGGTCGGACGGCGACTGGCGCGGCCGAGCCCGCTGGCGCGCGTGCCGGGGCTGCGCCGTGTGCTGGCCCGCACCGCGGACGTGGCGAGCGACGAGGGGTTCTTCTCCCGGTTGGCGACGCGGGTCCAGCGGCATCCGTGGTGGGTGATGGGTGGGGTGATCGCCGCGCTGGCCGCGCTGGCGGTGCCGGTGCAGCACCTCGAGCTGCGCACCTCGGGTGCCGAGCTGCTCCCTGCCGGTAGCACGCAGACGGAGTTCCTCGCTGCGATCGCGGACCAGTTCCCGGCGGCGCAGTCGGCCGCGATCACGGTGCTCGCCGAGGCCTCGCTGGAGCAGGTGACGCAATGGGCCGACGAGCTCGCCGCGCTGCCAGGCGTCGCGAGCGTCGACGCTCCGAACCCGGTCGGCGCCCACGTGGTGCTGGGGGTGCGCCCCGACACCGCTGACGCCGGCAGCGAGACGGCACGCGCGGTGGTCCATGCGGTGCGCGCCCAGGACCCGGGCTTCCCGGTCTGGGTGACCGGTCAGGCCGCGCACCAGATCGACTTCACCGCCGCCCTGGCGGAGCGCGTGTGGTGGGTGGTCGGGGTCGTCGCGCTGGCCACGTTCGTGCTGCTGTTCCTGATGACCGGCTCCGTGGTGATCCCGGTCAAGGCGCTGCTCACGAACGCTCTGTCGCTGGCCGCCGCGCTCGGAGTGCTCGTCTGGGCATTCCAGGACGGGCACCTGCGCGGACTGCTGGGGTTCACGCCGGTGGGCGGCATCGAGACCTACGTGGTGGCGCTCGTGCTCGCCTTCGCCTTCGGGCTGGCGATGGACTACGAGGTCTTCCTGCTGTCGCGCGTCACCGAGCTGCACGAGCAGGGGGTGGCGACCGACGAGGCCGTGGTGCGTGGCCTGCAGCGATCGGGCCGGATCATCACGTCGGCCGCGGCGATCATCGTCGTCGTGTTCGTGGGCTTCGTCGCAGGCCGGCTGCTGGTGATCAAGGAGGTGGGGTTCGCCCTCGCGGTGGCGGTGCTCATCGACGCGACCCTGGTGCGCTGCCTGCTGGTACCGGCGACGATGACCGTGCTCGGCCGGTGGAACTGGTGGGCGCCGGCACCGCTCGCACGCCTGCACCACCACCTCATGGTCAAGCACTGAGGGTCAGCCGCCATGCCGTCACCGCTCCCCGTCGACCGGGTGGAGTACCGCCGACTGCTCTGGCGGTCCCGCGTCGGCACCGCCGTGCTCGCGGTGCCCCTGGTGCTGGGCGTCACGCAGATCGTGACGTTGGTCGCTTCGGACGACGGGGACACCCGCCCCGCGGCCTTCGTCTTCCTCTTCCTCAGCCTGTACACGATCGCCGCGGTGTGGTGGGCGGTCCGGCTGTGGCGCCGCTCGTTCGCCGCGCGGCCGGTGGTGCTGGCGGTCGACGCGACCTATGCGGAGCAGGTGGGCGTACCCGGGCTCGACGACCCCGCGCCGGCCCGCCACCGCAGCCTGTCCGGTGAGCAGGAGCTCCCGCCGCGCTGGTGAGCAGCGCGGCGCGGCGAGGCGGCGGACGACGCGGACGGGAACGTCATAGACGTCATAGACGTCAGGAACGTCTGAGACGTCTGGACAGTCAGGGCCACGGCAGCGGGTCGCGGGTGAACGACGTGAACCGGTGCGCCGTGACGAACCCGAGCCGGTGGTAGACCCGCAGGGCGGCCTCGTTCGCGGCGTACACGCCCAGGCTGACCATCGGGGCGCCGTGTGCCGGTCGCACCCGCAGCCCGTCGTCCACCGCCGCGGCCAGCAGGCTGCCGGCCAACCCGCGCCCCCGCGCTGCGGGGTCGACGCCGAGTGACACGAGGTGCGGTGGCAGACCGGACGACACCTGCATCGCGCCGACGACGCCCAGCAGCCGCGTCGGCGCAGCCGGGTCCGGCACACCCCACCACGCCACCACGCGCGGGTCGTCGGGACCCGTCGACGCGTCCGGGTGCGCCCGTGCCAGGCAGTCCGTCACCTGGGCGGCGCTCGTCGGACCGAGGTCGAGGCGCACCACGTCGTCGTGGCCGGCGCGGAGCGGCGACGGCGTCCACAGCCAGTCCCAGTGGGAGCCGGCGGCGCCCGGACCGATGCCGAGCGCGGCGAGCGTGACCTGGTCCAGGTGCGGCGCCGTGCCGCGTTCGACCGTGCAGAACGCGGGCCCGGTCTCCGCCAGTGCGGCGCGCTGCCGGACGAGCAGCCGGGCCAGCGCGCGCGGTGCTCCCAGCCCGAGGACGCCGGCGCCCCGTCGGCTCGAGTGCACGACACCGACGAGGGCTTCGTCGTCACAGCCGACCAGCAGGACGCCGCGGTCTCCCCGCTCGCCCCGCAGGTAGGGCTCGGACGACCAGCGTCCGGGCAGGTCCGCCACCCGCGTCACTGCGCGGCGGTCGCCTTCGGGGCCGCGTCGACGCCGGCCTCGCGGCGCTGCTGCACCGTGATGGGCGCCGGTGCACCGGTCAGCGGGTCGTAGCCACCGCCGGACTTCGGGAAGGCGATGACGTCGCGGATCGACTCCGAGTGCGTGAGCAGCGCGACGATCCGGTCCCACCCGAACGCGATCCCGCCGTGCGGCGGGGCGCCGAACTGGAACGCGTCGAGCAGGAAGCCAAACTTCGTCTGGGCGTCCTCCGCGCCGATGCCCATCATCCGGAACACGCGCTCCTGGACGTCGCGGCGGTGGATACGGATGGAACCGCCGCCGATCTCGTTGCCGTTGCAGACGATGTCGTACGCGTAGGCCAGGGCCGCGCCGGGGTCCTCCTCGAAGCGGTCGATCCACTCGGGCGTCGGCGACGTGAAGGCGTGGTGCACGGCGGTCCAGGCGCCCTCCCCCACGGCGACGTCGTCGTCCTCGCCCACCGGCTTGAACAGCGGCGCGTCGACCACCCAGAGGAACGACCAGGCGTTCTCGTCGATGAGGCCGCCGCGTCGACCGATCTCCAACCGGGCCGCGCCCAGCAGGGCGCGGGCCTCGGAGGTCCGGCCCGCCGCGAAGAACACGGCGTCGCCGGGGGCGGCGCCGACGGCGGCCACCAGGCCGGCACGTTCGTCGTCGGACAGGTTCTTCGCCACCGGGCCGGCCAGCTCCCCGTCGTCGCCGACGGTCACGTACGCCAAACCCTTGGCGCCGCGCTGCTTGGCCCACTCCTGCCAGGCGTCGAACCCGCGCCGCGGCGTCGACGCGCCGCCCGGCTGCACGACCGCCCCGACGTACGGCGCCTGGAACACCCGGAAGGGGGTGTGCGCGAAGAACGTGGTGAGGTCGGTGAGTTCGAGGCCGAACCGCAGGTCGGGCTTGTCGGTGCCGAACCGGGCCATCGCGTCCGCGTAGGTCATCCGGGGCAACGGCGTCGGCACCGGCACGTCGACCAGCGCCCACAGCGCGGTGAGCACCTCCTCGGCCACCGCGATGACGTCGTCCTGGTCGACGAAGCTCATCTCGACATCCAGCTGGGTGAACTCCGGCTGGCGGTCGGCGCGGAAGTCCTCGTCGCGGTAGCAGCGGGCGATCTGGTAGTAGCGCTCCATGCCGGCGACCATGAGCAGCTGCTTGAACAGCTGCGGCGACTGCGGCAGCGCGTACCAGGAGCCGGGCGAGAGCCGGGCCGGGACGATGAAGTCCCGCGCGCCCTCCGGCGTGGACCGGGTGAGCGTCGGGGTCTCGATCTCGGCGAAACCGTGCGCGTCCAGGACCCGCCGTGCCGCGGCGTTGACCTTCGCGCGCAGCCGCAACGCGTGCGCCGGAGCAGGTCGGCGCAGGTCGAGGTAGCGGTAGCGCAACCGCGCCTCCTCCCCCACCGGCTCGTCGAGCGAGGACGACACCTGGAACGGGAGGGGTGCCGACTCGTTGAGCACCACGACCTGGTGGGCCACCACCTCCACCTCGCCGGTCGGCAGGTTCGGGTTCTCGTTGCCCTCCGGGCGCCGGCCGACCACGCCCGTCACCTGCAGCACGTACTCCGAGCGCAGCCCGTGGGCCACCGCCTCGTCGCGGACCACCACCTGGACGATCCCGGACGCGTCCCGCAGGTCGACGAACGCCACGCCACCGTGGTCACGGCGCCGGTCCACCCAGCCCGCGAGGGTCACGGTGGAGCCGAGGTGCGTCGGCCGCAAGGAGCCGGCGGTATGGGTGCGCAGCACGTGTCGTCCTTCGGGCGGAGCGGGGTGGACGCCCGGTGTGGCGTCCGCACGATCTTAGTGCCCGCCCCGGGACGCGCCCCGGGGTGTGGCCGGCGTCAGCCCAGGTACGGGTTGGTGGCCAACTCCGCGGCCACCGTCGTGGCCGGGCCGTGGCCGGGCAGCACGCGGGCGGCTGCCGGCAGGGCGCGCACCACGTCGCGCAGGGTGCGGGCCATCACCTGTCCGTCGCCGCCCGGCAGGTCCGTTCGCCCGATCGATCCGGCGAACAGCACGTCCCCCGCCAGCACCACCGGCGCCGGGCCGTCGACGTCGAGCAGGTACAGGGTGGAGCCCTCGGTGTGCCCAGGCGCGTGCCGCGCGACGAGGTGCAGGTCAGGAGCCCCCAGCACGGCGCCGAGGTCCTCGTCGAGCGACCGGCCGTCGGCGCCCGGCACCGCGCCGAAGGTCGTGACCCGCGACGGTTCGACGTAGTCGGCCGGGTCCAGGCCCACCTGCCGCAGCACTGCGGCGAGCGGCCCGTCCGGCCGTCCGGAGGGGGTACCCAGGACACCGAGGGTGCCCCACGGGTCGGCGAGCCGGTACCGGTCCGCCTGGTGCAGCAGCACCGGTACGCCGAGCCGGGCGGCCAGCGGGCCCGCGTCCCAGGTGTGGTCCAGGTGGCCGTGGGTGGCGAGCACGCCGTGCACGTTCAGGTGCTCGTGCTCGACAAGTGCGAGCACCCGCGCGGCGACCCCGGCGCCTGCGTCGACGACCACCGCGTCGCCGCCGTCGCCGACCACGACGACGCAGCGCGCGCCGAGCACAGGGGCGATCAGTTCGACGAGGCGCATGCGTGCACGGTACGCGCGCGGTACCGATGCTGGTCCGACGCCCCGGCTTGCCTAGACTGTGCGGCGTTGCCCAGGTGCGGAGCCGGGATCGACGTCGACCTGGTCCGCACGACCACGCGAGGAGTGGGTGTGACCAGCAAGCGCGAGCGGGAGTACGAGCGGCGTCGGCTCGAGCGGTGGCAGGAGCGCCAGGCGCGCAGCCGGGCGCAGCGACACCGCCGCAACGTCATCGTGGGCTCCGTCGTCGGCGGGCTCGCCGTGGTCGGAGCGATCGTGCTCGCGGTGACGTTGAGCGGCAACGAGCCGGCCGCACCGGTGCCGACCGCGACGGCCACCACCACCGCGCCGGCGACGCCCGCGCCCACGCCGACGCCGACCTCGACGATCGACACCACGGCGCGCGTCGGCAACGGCGGCGTGCTGCCGGCCGCATCGCTCGCGGAAGGCCGCACCTGGACCGCCACGCTGACAACGAACCGCGGCGACATCGCGGTGGAGTTGGACGGCGCCGCAGCGCCCCAGGCGGTGGCCAACTTCGTCACGCTCGCGCAGCAGGGCTTCTTCGACCAGACGAAGTGCCACCGCTTGGTCCCCGCTCCGATGTCGCTCCTGCAGTGCGGCGACCCGACCGCCTCCGGATTCGGCGGACCGGGGTACACCTGGGGCCCGCTGGAGAACGTGCCGGCAGACAACGTGTACAAGGCGGGCGACATCGCCATGGCTCGTGCACAGGACGACGGGTCGTCGATGGGCAGCCAGTTCTTCCTGGTCATCGCCGACTCGACCATCTCGGCGGACCAAGCAGGCGGATACACCGTGTTCGGCCACGTCACGTCCGGTATGGACGTGCTGACGGCCATCGCCGACGCGGGCACCGTGACGGTCGGAGACGTGACCGCCCCGGTGTCGGACGTCATCATCGAGGGAGTGCAGACCCAGTGACCGAGACCCCCGCCACCCCCGACGAGGGCGCGCAGCCCACCGTGGACCAGCCGCAGGACCTCCAGGCTCCGCGCGACGACGTGCCGGTCGAGCAGGCAGCCGTCGACGAGGTCCCGGTCGAGCAGGCAGCCGTCGACGAGGTCGCGGTCGAGGAGACGCCGGTCGACGAGGCGCCCATCCAGCAGGCGCCGGTCGAGGATGTGCCGGTTGACGCGGCACCGGTCGACGAGGTGCCGGTCGACCCGGCGCCGGTCGAGGATGTGCCGGTTGACGCGGCACTGGTCGAGGACGCGCCGGTCGACGCGGCACCGGTCGACGAGGTGCCCATCCAGCAGGCGCCCGTCGACGAGATCCCGGACGAGGTCCCCGCCCAGGTCGCAGTGGTGGGAGACGCACCCGCTCCCGAGCCGATGCCTGCTCCCGCACCGCGCCCGACGCCTGCCGTCATGGGCCGGCGGGCTGTGCCCCGCCCGCCGGCCGCCCGTCCCCCGGTGACCCGACCCGCGGCGACCGCCACCACACCTGCGGCGCCGGTCGTGGCTGTGCCCCCGCTGGACCCGGTCGCTGCCGCGGCCGCCGCCCAGTTCGGTCGGGTGGCCGAGGACGGCACGGTCTACGTGCGCGAGGCCGAGGACGAGCGTGCCGTCGGCCAGGTGCCGGGCGTGGACGTCGAGGAGGCGCTCTCGCTCTACGTGCGTCGCTTCCTCGACCTGCAGACGAAGGTCTCGCTGTTCGAGGCGCGGCTCGCGGCGACGGAGCTGTCCGTCAAGGAGATCGACCAGACCGTCGCGAAGCTGACGGAGGAGCTCGCCGCTCCCGCCGCCGTCGGAGACCTCGACGCGCTGCGGGTCCGCCTGGACGGGCTGCGCGCGATCGCCGCCGAACGACGGGCTGCCGCTGATGCGGAGCGCGCCGCGGCACGGGAGGCTGCGCTGGCGGCGCGGACGTCCCTCGTCGAGCAGGCGGAGCAGATCGCCGGCACGGACCCGAGCAAGGTGCAGTGGCGTCCCGCCGGCGACCAGCTACGGATCCTGCTCGACCAGTGGAAGGACGCCCAGCGCAACGGCCCGCGGCTGGACCGCGCCTCCGAGGAGTCGCTGTGGAAGCGGTTCAGCCATGCGCGCACCACGTTCGATCGTGAGCGGCGGCACTACTTCGCCGAGCTCGAGGCGAGCAACGCGTCGGCGCGCACCGCGAAGGAGAACCTTGTCGCGGAAGCCGAGAGCCTGGCGACGAGCACCGACTGGGGTCCGACGTCCGGTGCGTTCCGCGACCTCATGACGCAGTGGAAGGGGGCCGGCCGGGCCAGCCGCCCTGTTGACGACGCCCTGTGGGCCAGGTTCCGGGCCGCCCAGGATGCGTTCTTCGCCGCCCGCGACGCTGCGGCCACCGTGACGGACGCCGAGTTCGCGGCCAACCTGACCGTCAAGGAAGCCCTGCTGGTTGAGGCGGAGGCGCTGGTCCCGGTGCGCAACCTCGCTGCCGCCAAGTCCACGCTCCGCTCGGTCCAGGAGCGCTGGGAGGCCGCCGGCAAGGTGCCGCGCGGCGACATCCAGCGCATCGAGGCTCGTCTGCGGGCCGCTGAGCAGGCCGTCCGCGACGCCGACGACGCCCAGTGGAAGCGCACCAACCCGGAGACGCGCGCGCGCGCCGAGGGGGCGGCCGCTCAGCTCGAGCAGGTGATCGCCGGGCTGGAAGCGGATCTTGTGCGCGCGACCGCCACCGGCGACCAGCGCAAGGTCGCGGAGGCCCAGGCCGCCCTCGATGCGCGACGTGCCTGGCTGGAGCAGATCCAGCGGGCAGCGCAGGACGCGCGAGGCTGATCCGCCGCGGGAGGCCGCCGTCGTCCACAAGCGGCCTCCCGGTGACCGCCGGGCGACCGTCCGGCGGGGCATGCTGGCGCCGTGTCCCACCTGCTGCTGCCGTACCGACCCACCCCGCCGTCCCCCGTCCAGCTGGTGCGCCGGCGGTCGACGAGCCCGCTGGCGTGGGTCGGGATGCGGCTGGAGGGCTCGGTGGTGCCGCTGTGGGGTGACGTCGCCGCACCCGCCGGCACACCCGTGACCCCTCAGATGCGCCTCAGCGCATTGCTGGACGTGGTGCCCCCTCGCGGTGTCGTCGGCCGACTGGCCGCCGTCTGGGTGCACGCCGGTGGACCGCCGCCGCAGGTCCTCGTCGTCCTGGTGCCGCCCCGGGCGCGGCACACCGATCCCCATCCCGGGCGAGTCAGCGCCGAGGCGGACCTGCCCGCGGGCGACGTGCAGCGGATGGGTCCGGGCCGGGTGACCACCGTGCAGCGCACGGGTCTGGACGTCGCACGCTGGTGCACACCGCCCGAGGTCGCGGAGGCGCTGGAACTGCTCGTGCCGATCGGCTTCGACCCGGCCGCCGCCGTCCGGTCCCTGACCGCCTGTGCCGGCGGGCGGGGTGTGCGCCAGGCCCGGACGGCGCTCGCTGCCCTGCAGGAGCGCCCGGGAGGCGTCAGGAGCGGATCGCGGGTTGGTCCGCCGTCCGGGCCCCGGTGATCCGGTAGACGTCGAACACGCCCTCGACCTTCCGCACCGCGGCCAGCACCGACGCGAGGTGCGACGGCTCGGCCATCTCGAAGACGAACCGCGACAGTGCCACCCGGTCGCGGTTGGTGGACACGGACGCCGACAGGATGTTGACGTGGTGGTCGGACAGCACCCGCGTCACGTCCGACAGCAGCCGGGAGCGATCGAGGGCCTCCACCTGGATCTGCACCATGAACAGCTGCGAGCTGGTGTGCGTCCACTCCACCTCGACGAACCGCTCCGGCTGGGAGCGCAGACCCTCGACGTTGACGCAGTCGTGGCGGTGCACGCTGACGCCGGCTCCGCGCGTGACGAAGCCGATGATCTCGTCGCCCGGGACAGGCGTGCAGCAGCGCGCCAGCTTGACCCACACGTCGCCGACGCCCTTGACCGCCACGCCCGGGTCGCCCGTCCGCACGGTGCGCCCCGTCGGTCCCGGGCGCGTCACCTCGGCCAGGTCCTCCTCCTGCGCCGGCACCCCGCCCATCGAGGCGACGAGACGCTGCACCACGGTCGAGGCCGAGACCTGGTTCTCGCCGATGGCGCCGTACAGCGCCGAGACGTCGGCGTGCCGCATGTCGTGCGCCAGCGCGAGCAAGGACTCGTGCGAGAGCAGGCGCTGCATCGGCAGGTTCTGCTTGCGCATGGCCTTCGCCAGGGCGTCCTTGCCCCGTTCGATGGCCTCCTCGCGGCGCTCCTTGGTGAACCACTGCCGGATCTTGTTGCGGGCACGCGGACTCTTGACGAACCCCAACCAGTCCCGCGACGGCCCCGCAGTCTCCGACTTCGACGTGAAGACGTCGACCACGTCGCCGTTCTCGAGCGTCGAGTCGAGCGGCACCAGGCGGCCGTTGACCCGGGCGCCCATGGTGCGGTGGCCCACCTCGGTGTGCACCGCGTACGCGAAATCCACCGGCGTGGAGCCCTGCGGCAGGGCGACGACGTCCCCCTTGGGCGTGAAGACGTACACCTCGGAGCCGGCGATCTCGAAGCGCAGGGAGTCGAGGAACTCGCTCGGGTCGGCCGTCTCCTTCTGCCAGTCGACCAGCTGGCGCAGCCACGACATGTCGTTGTTCGAGCCGTCGACCGCGCCGTTCTTGGCGTTCTCCTTGTACTTCCAGTGCGCCGCGACGCCGTACTCGGCCCGGCGGTGCATGTCGTGCGTGCGGATCTGGATCTCCACCGGGTTGCCCTGGGGTCCGATCACGGTGGTGTGCAACGACTGGTAGAGGTTGAACTTCGGCATCGCGATGTAGTCCTTGAACCGGCCGGGCACCGGGTTCCATCGCGCGTGCAGGGCGCCGAGCGCTGCGTAGCAGTCGCGGACGGTGTCCACGAGCACCCGAACCCCCACCAGGTCGTAGATGTCCGTGAAGTCACGACCGCGGACGATCATCTTCTGGTAGATCGAGTAGTAGTGCTTCGGCCGGCCCGTCACCGTGGCCTTGATCTTCGCCGCCCGAAGGTCCGCGCCCACCTGCTCGCGGACCGTGCCGAGGTACTCCTCCCGCGCCGGAGCGCGTTCCGCGACGAGGTGCACGATCTCGTCGTAGACCTTGGGGTACAGGGTGGCGAACGACAGGTCCTCGAGCTCCCACTTGATGGTGTTCATGCCGAGCCGGTGGGCCAACGGGGCGTAGATCTCCAGGGTCTCGCGCGCCTTGCGCTCCGCCGACTCGACCGACACGTACTTCCAGGTCCGGGCGTTGTGCAGCCGGTCGGCCAGCTTGATGACCAGAACCCGGATGTCGTGCGCCATCGCGACGACCATCTTGCGCACCGTCTCGGACTGCGCGGCGTCCCCGTACTGCACCTTGTCGAGCTTCGTCACGCCGTCGACCAGCATGGCGACCTCGGGTCCGAAGTCGATGCGCAGCTGGTCGAGGGAGTAGTCGGTGTCCTCGACCGTGTCGTGCAGCAGCGCCGCGGCCAGGGTCGACGGAGTCATGCCCAGGTCCGCGAGGATCGTCGCCACCGCGACGGGATGCGTGATGTAGGGGTCGCCGCTCTTGCGGACCTGGCCGCGGTGGGCGCGCTCGGCGACCACGTAGGCCTGCTCGAGGATCGTCAGGTCGGCACGCGGATGGTTGGTGCGGGCGGCCTGCAGCACCGGTTCGAGGGCGGGGAACGGCGTCGCTCCCCGGCCGCCGAACCGCGCCAGCCGGGACAGCACGCGTGCGGTCGGGGTGCCGTGGGTCTCGGTCGGGGGCTCGGCGGCAGCGGCCGGGGGCGTGACGGGTTGCTCGCTCACGTCGTCACCACCCCCTCGGGCCTCGTCGTCCCCGCAACAACAGCGGCGCTCGAACTGCCATTCCAGCGCCCCGGAGGCACCGCCGTCGGACGCAGCGAGTCTACGACCGCGGTCGTGTCCGCCTCAGGGCAGTGTGAGCAGGGCCTCGACCGGCACTCCCGGGAGGCGCGCGCGTCCCCCGAGGCCCACCAGCTCGGCCAGCACCGTCACCCCGACCACCGTGGCACCGCAGTCGGCGAAGAGTTTCAGGGTCGCGGCTGCCGTCCCGCCGGTGGCCAGCACGTCGTCGACCACCAGCACACGAGAGCCCGCGGGCACGGTGAAGGGGTGGATCTCGAGGGTCGCGGTGCCGTACTCCAGGTCGTAGGTCTCCGACAGCGTGGGGCCGGGCAGCTTCCCGGCCTTGCGGACCGGAACCAGGCCGGCTCCGAGGGCCACCGCGATCGGCGCGGCGAGCAGGAATCCCCGCGACTCCATGCCGGCGACGAGGTCCACCCCGTCCGGAGCGCCCGCGGCAAGCACCGCCACGAGGTCGGCGAAGGCGGCCGCGTCCGCGAGCACCGGGGTGATGTCCCGGAACAGCACTCCGGGCTCCGGATAGTCCGGCACCTCGCGCAACAGAGCGGCGACCCGGGCCGCAACCTCTGCCGGCTCGGGAGCGGGTCGGCTCATCGGCGACGCTTCGGCTGTGCGGCGAATCCCTGGTGTGCTCCGGGGCGCAGCGGGCTGACCCGCGGGCCGGTCACCACCACGTCCGCCGCGTCACCGGCTCCCGCGGCCGCGGCCCGTGCGGCCATGATCCGCTGGGTGTGCTGGCGGATCGCCGGCTCCCGCTCGCGCAGGGTGACCTCGAGCGGGGTGGCCAGGAAGATCGACGAGAACGTCCCGATGAGCATGCCGACGAACAGCGCGAGCGCGATGTCCCGCAGGGTGCCCGCACCGAGCACGAACGCGCCGATGAACAGGATCGACGCGACCGGCAGCAGGGCCACCACGGAGGTGTTGATCGACCGGACCAGGGTCTGGTTGACCGCCAGGTTCGCCTTCTCCGCGTACGTGTACAGGCTCTGGTTGAGCACCCCTTCGGTGTTCTCCCGGACCTTGTCGAAGACGACGACGGTGTCGTAGATCGAGTACCCGAGAATCGTCAGGAACCCGATCACCGTGGCCGGCGTCACCTCCCAGCCGACCGCGGCGTACACGCCCGCGGTGAACATGATGTCGTGGAACAGCGCGGCGAGGGCGGCGACCGCCATCCGCCAGTTGCGGAAGTACGCCGTCATGACCACCGAGACCAGGACCAGGAAGACGATGAGGCCGGTCACGGCCTTGCGGGACACGTCGGCGCCCCAGGTGGGGCCGATGAACGTGCTGGTCACCTGCGTCGTGGGCACGCCGAACGCCGTCGCGAGCGCACCGCGCACGTCCTCGACCTGCACGTTCGTCAGCTCGGCCGTCTGCACCCGGATCGAGTCCTTGCCGATCGTCGTGACGCGGGGCAGCTCGGCGGGCTCGATCGCCTGCACGGTGTCGATGGCCAGCTGCTGGTTACGGTCGGCGACACCCGACACCACGAACTCGGACCCGCCACGGAACTCGATCCCGGGGTTGAGCCCCGGACGGATGAGCAACGCTGCGGAGATGAGCACGAAGGCGATCGCGATCCCGTACCAGATCTTGCGTCGACCGACGATGTCGTAGGACTTCCGGCCGGTGTAGAGGTCGTTGCCCCACTGGGCGAATCCCACGGCCATCAGTGCTCGTTCCCCTCGGTGGGCGCGTCGTCAGGACCCGCAGTGGTCGATGTGGAGTCGGTGGGACCGGCGGTGCGCGTGACCGGGGTACGGCGTGCGGCGGCACGGCGCTCCGCGATGGTGCCACCCGTTGCGGTGCCGGCGCCCACGGGGACCGGACGGTCCGCAACGGTCGCGTCGGCGGCTGGGGCGTCCCGGTCCAGCGGACCGGTGGGCCGGGCCGCCGTGGCAACCCGCCCGCGGCCCACGTACCGGGTGGTCGGTGCGCCCAGGCGCCTGGGGTCAAGCCCGGACAACGCGTGGCCTTCGTTGAAGAACCGCCACTTCGAGATGATCTCCATCATCGGGTGGGTGAAGAAGAACACGATGGCCAGGTCGATGATCGTGGTCAGGCCGAGCGTGAAGGCGAAGCCGCGGACGCCGCCGACGGCGAGGACGTACAGCACCACCGCGGCGAGGAAGTTCACCGTGTCCGAGGCGACGATGGTGCGCCGGGCGCGGGCCCAGCCGTGCTCCACCGCCGCGCCGAGCGGACGCCCGTCGCGCAGCTCGTCGCGGATGCGTTCGAAGTAGACGATGAACGAGTCGGCCGTGATGCCGATCGCGACGATGATGCCCGCGACGCCAGGGAGCGAGAGCCGGTAGCCCTGGGTCCACGAGAGCAGCGTGATGGTGAGGTACGTGATCACCGCGGCCAGCACCAGCGAGGCGACCGTCAGCGTGCCGAGCAGGCGGTACTGGGCGAAGGAGTAGATCACCACGAGGATCAGGCCGATCAACCCGGCCAGCAGACCCTTCTGGAGCTGCTCGGACCCGAGGGTCGCGGAGATCTGCTGCTCGCTCTCCACCTGGAAGCTCACCGGGAGCGCACCGAAGTTCAGCTGACCGGCCAGGGTCGCGGCGGACTCGCGGGTGAAGCTGCCGGAGATCTCCGCCTGCCCGTTCGGGATGACGTCGTTGATCTTCGGGGCGGAGATGACGAGTCCGTCGAGCACGATGGCGAAGCGGTTCAGCGGTTCGGTCTCCTTGTAGAGCCGAGCCGAGGTCGCGGCGAACTGAGAGGTGCCCGTGGAGTCGAGCTTCAGGTTGACGACCCACAGGGTGCCGACCGTCCCGTTCGACAGCTGCTGCAGGCCCGACGAGGCGCTGGCGATGTGCTTGCCCTCGACCTCGACCGGACCGAGGATGTACTTGGACGCGCCGTCCTTGTCGCACGTGACGAACGCCGTCTTCGGGTCGCCGTTGACGCCGCCGGTCCGGTTCGCCGCGTTCGTGCAGTCCAGGGCGTCGAACTGCTTCTGCACGGCCGCGGTGACGTAGTAGCTCTTGTCGCTCGGGCTGCTCGGTGCGGCCGGGCCTTCGTTCGCGGTGGCCGTGGGGGTCGGCGACGGCGAGGCCGTCGCGGCCGGGGCTCCCGAGCCGGTGACGAGCACCGGGCGGAACTCCATCTGCGCGGAGGTCCGCACCAGGTTGAGCGTCTCCTCCGACGGGTTGCCGGGCAGCGAGACGACGATCTTCGCGCTCGACCCGTTGCCCTGGCTGGTGATCTCCGCCTCAGCCACACCCGACGCGTCGACGCGGTTACGGATGACGCCGATGGCCTGGTTGATCGTCGTCGAGGTGATCTCGCCACCGGCCACCGGCACGGGCGTGAGGATGATCTGCGTCCCGCCCTCCAGGTCCAGGGCCAGGTTCGGGGTGAGCGCCGCATCGGACCACTGGTACCCGGCGAACAGGGTCGCGGCGAGTGCAGCGACCACGGCGCCGAGCGAGACGAGCGTGCGGACCGGACGCTGCCGGCGGGTTGGAGCGGCCAACGTGATTTCTCTCTTCAGCGCGCACCGGAGGCGGCGCCGCCGGTGGGATGGAGGCCCGTGCACGGTGCACGGGCCGACCTGCTACTTCGGGTCGGGCGTGGTGCCGTCCTGGTGCTTGTCCGACTCGTCCTCGTCGTTCTCGTCCTCGTCGTTCTCGTCCTCGTCGTCGAGGTCGTCGTCCTCGTCGAGGTCGTCGTCCTCGTCGTCGTCGGTGGCCTCGATGGCCGCCGCACCCGTCAGGGAGGAGACGTCGTCGGGCACCTCGACCTCGTCGTAGGAGTCCTCGTCGTCGTCCGGGTCCTCGTCGAGCTCGTCGTCGTCGACCGGGACGGGCGTCTCGAACCGCTGCGTGATCGCCCGGAGCACCCAGCGGGTCTGGCTGCCCGGCGCGGACTCGAGCGTGACGATG
>Ga0302261_1000215_pt1 | contig 16997 bp, 11 predicted proteins | sample II_Fen_E2_4_FD_194561 | JGI IMG/M metagenome (GOLD analysis project Ga0302261, IMG submission 194561) | Peat permafrost microbial communities from Stordalen Mire near Abisko, Sweden - II_Fen_E2_4 | ecosystem: Environmental > Terrestrial > Soil > Wetlands > Permafrost | place: Sweden: Abisko... | reverse complement strand
CGAGGACGTGGTCAGCCGGCTCATGAGCGAGTCGGGCGGCAACCCGCTGGCACTGCTCGAACTACCCACCGAACTCGCGCCCGATCAGTTGAGTGGCACCGCTCCCCTGCCCGCTCGGATAGCCCTTACGGCGAGGGTCGAACGCGCGTTCCTGGACCGGATCCGGCGATCGAGCGCTGGGGTGCAGACGCTGCTGCTCGTGGCGGCCGCGGACGACACGGGCCAGTTCGGCGTGGTCCATGAGGCCGCCCACGCGCTGGCAGCGGATTCGGCGGCGTGGGACGAGGCCGAACGGTACGGCCTGCTGTCCGTTGCCGGGGACCGGGTGACTGTGCGCCACCCTCTGGTCAGATCGGCGGTCTACCAGGCCGCGACCAGCCTGGAGCGCCGCCAGGCGCATGCCGCGCTGGCGCAGGCTCTCGTCGACGATCCGGATCGGCGGACGTGGCACCGGGCGGCAGCGAGCGCCGGCCACGACCCGGCGGTCGCTGACGCCCTGCACCAGGTGGCCGACCGGGCGGAACGGCAGGGCGCCTACCGGGCCGCGGCCGACGCCTTCGACCGCGCCGCTGCCCTCACCGTTGCCGAGCACGACCGCGCGGCTCGACTGTATGGCGCCGCCCGCAACGCCTGGGCAGCCGGCGATTCGGTGCGCGCAAAGGCACTGTGCAGCTCGGCCGGCACCCTGGCCAAGGACGAACTGCTCCAGGCCGACATCGATCGGCTGCGTGGACGCATCGAGGTCAATGTCGGTTCCGCCCTCGACGCCCATCGCATCTTCACCCAGGCCGCAGAGCGGGTCTCCGGTCGTGATCCGGTCCGTGCCCTGGAGATGGCCGTGGCGGCCGCCGTAGCCCAGGGACATGGCGTCGACAGCGGGGCACGGCTCGCCGAAGGCGTCATCGACGTCGTCCCCTCCCCGCGGGACACGGCCCGGACCCGTTGCCTGAAACAGCTGCTGGTGAGCACCCGCCACGACATCGCCGGGCGCCGCGACGATGCGCTGAAGGGCCTGCACGGTGCCATCGAGACCGCGCTCGGCTCCCCCGACTCCCGCGCCGACCTCGACCTGTTGGGAAACCTCGGCAACGCCGCACTCCATCTGGGTGACGACGACGCACACCGCCAGCTGTACGGCCTGATGTTGTCGACGGCACGCGAGATCGGCGACGGGATGGCGGTGCTCTACGCCCTCCAGCGGCTCTCGTTCGGCCAGTACCAGGGTGGCCATTGGGCAAGGTTGCGGGATTCGTCGGAGGAGGCGGTGGCCCTGGCGACCAGCATCGGGCAGCGCGGCCTGACTGCGGCACCCGCTGCCTGGCTGACCCTGCTGTCCGCCCTTCAGGGTCGTCCCGACTATGCGGAACGCCTGGCGAACCTGGAGGAACTCCTCACCGTGCACCCGTTGGTCGGCATCTTCGCCCAGCCGGTCGAGGACCTCACCCGCTGGGCCAGGGGCATCCGTGCCGCCCTGGACGGTTCACCCACCGAGGCGCTGCACCATTTCCGGCACATGCAACGCCCCACCCTGACGCTGATCGCCGTCCAGGACACCATCGACGCAGCCGTCCAGAGTGGCGACCGCGCGCAGGCCGGCGTCTGGGTGGGGCAGCTGGAAGGGTTCGCAGCCGGGACGGGTCTGGCGTGGGCGAACGCGGCTGCCGCCTTCGGGAGGGCGATCACGGCCGCACACGATGAGGACGCCGACGATGGCGCGGTCTGCGGGCTGTTCGAGAACTCGCTCGCCCAGCACGCGGTAGCCGACCGGCCCTACGACCGTGCGCGCGTGCAGCTCGCCTACGGCCAGTTCCTGCGGCGGACCCAGCGGCGGGTGGACGCTCGCGCACATCTGCGGTCGGCCCTGACGACGTTCGAGGACTTGGGGGCCGACCCCTTCGCTGAGCGGGCGGCCCAGGAGCTTCGCGCGACCGGCGAGACGGCCCGCAAACGGGATCCCTCGATCCTGCCGACCCTCACCCCGATGGAGCGCAAGATCGCCGAGCTCGTCCGCCAGGGACTGTCGAACAAGGATGTCGCCGCCCAGTGCTGGGTGTCGCCTCGCACCGTGGCCTTCCACCTTCGCAACGTGTTCACGAAGATCGGGATCTCCTCTCGCGGGGAGCTTGCGCGGCTCGACCTCACCTGAGGGCGATGCCAGACGCCCGTCACTCGTTGAACGGCGCCAGCCGGATGGCGGCGGTGAACCCGCCGTAGCGGCGCAGGAGCTGCGCTCTTCCCTGTGGCACGCGTGCCGCTTCAGCCATCCATGCCCGAGCGAAGTAGGTCTTGAAGGCATCCCTGGGGTGTTCCCTGACGGCTGCCGCCACCGTGAGCCGCGGCAGTTCCCAGCTGCGGAGCCCCACGACGTCCACCCCGGCTCCCGCCGACAGCAGGTAGGGAACCGCGCCAGCTGCAAGGGTGACGCGGGGACTGTGGTGCATCGTGATGGCCGTCTGCAGGGTTTGGGACGCACGGGTGGAAAGGCCGACCCCTTCGGCCACCTCGGATGCCAGGCGAGCCGACGCGAGCGTGAAGTCGTCGGCACCGCTGGTCACGGTGAGGCCGGTGTCGTGCAGCATTGCTGCGGCGAAGAGAAGCTCGGCGTCGACGTCAAGGTCCTCCAGCTCGCCCAGGGCCATTCCGAACGTGTAGGTGCGGTAGCTGTGGTTGAGCAGAGTGGCCGGGAGTCGCTGCACGGCGGCCGCTTCCGCTGCGCGGGTCAGCGCCGAGTCGGGCGGCATCAGCCGCTCCGGGGACACCTGCGCACGCCGTCCGCTGTTGAGGTGCACCAGCATGCCGAGCCGGCCGGCAGCGTTGCGAGCGTGGACGCCCACGAGGTCGGCGATAAGGCGGCGCCGTTCACCAGCGTCGAGGCGCCCGCCGGTGCGCAGTGTCCAGTCAATGGAGCCGAGGTCGGATGCAGGGTTCATGGTTCTCCTTCGTGATGGTCAGGTTCGCACTAGCGGGTGCGGAGAGGTACGTGGGAACGGACGGAGGCGATGACGTCGCCGATGGCTTCCACCGAGAGTGCCGAGCCGGCCGGGTCGTCTAGGAAGGCCATGTGGTCGAGGTTGGCGACGGTGTGGCGGCTGTTGGTCGAGAGCCGGGCAAGTTCGCCCTGTGCGGTGCCCCAGCCCGGCTTGTGGTCAACGTTGTCCTTGGCGGTGAGGACCACCAGCGGCGTCCGGCCGAGCGTGGTCACTGCCTGCGCCTGTGCGAACGCAACCGGGAGGGCTTCCTGCTCGGCGCGCATGTTCTGCATGCCGCGTGGGCTGTTCGCGAACGCCGCGGACTGGGCAGCCGCCGTCCCGGGCGTCGACGGGGTCATTGCCTGCAGTATGTGACCGATGCCGAACCGGAACAGCGTGGGCAACACGGCGAGAACACGGCGCATCACCTCGTACTCACCGGCGAACGACTTCACAACGTCCACCTGGTGGGGGCTCGCGCTGTCGAGCAGCACGACACCGGCCACGTCGTGGGGGTACATCGCGGCGTAGGCGAGGGCGTGGACGCCGCCGAGGGAGTGCCCTGCGAGCACGAAGGGGCCGGTCTCGCCGGCGGCAGCGAGCAGGCGATGCAGGTCGGTGGCCGCGCTGGTCGCGTCGGCGGGGTTCGACGAGTCGTCGCTCCAGCCCTGTCCGGCGCGGTCGTACACACAGACCCGCGTGGTGCGCGCGATCGCGGGGTCCACCCGCTCCCACTGCGGGGAGGTCTCACCCAGGCCGTTGAGCATCACGACGGTCGGCGAGCCACTCCCCGTGCAGCTGATGTGCAGGCGGTAGCCGCCGACGTCCACCAGCCGGCCCGGCATGGCGCCGGCCGCGGCCTCGGGGGCCGGCATGAGGACCTGGAGGAGGCCACCCAGCCCAGAGAGCAGCATCGCCAGCGCGACCGCGTACACAGTCACCGCCGGCAGACCGGCGACGGTACGTCGGGTTCGCCACGCAACGAAGACCCCAAGGGCAGCCAGCGCCGGCGCCCAGACCCAGGCCAGCTGCGTCATCGTCGGCTCAACGGGGGTGAAGAGCAACAGGAAAGCGCTGGCCGCCGCCAGGAGCGCAGCGGGAAGGTACGCCCATCGCAGCGCCAAGGCCGTCAGGCGGATGGTGAGTCGGGCGAGCAGCGCCCAGGCCACGGCGAACGCGGCGAAGGTGGCCCCGATGATCGTCGACTCCCGGGCGCCCGGCAGCACGCCGAAGACGAGGACGGCTGCGGAGCCGACACCGGCCACCATCGCGGCGGCGATCACCCGGCCGGCCGGCACGCGGGCGGAAGCGGGATCAGTGGCGGGTGCGGGGCGGGTACGGGTTGCCGAGGTCATTTCTGGACTCCTTGCGTCTGGAACATCTGGGTGTCGAGGTGTGCAGCGTCGTGCTGCACGAAACCGAGGAGCGATGAACCTCGGGAGCGCTGCCAGGGCAGTCCGAGGAACCACAGACCCGGGACGGCCAGGCTGCGACCCTCGACGTGTAGCGGCTGCCCGTGCTCGTCGGCGGAGCCCGGGATGTCGATCCATGAGTAGTCGGACCGGTAGCCGGTCGCCCAGATGACGGCGTCGATTCGTTGCTCCGTCCCATCGGCGAACTGCGCCACGGTGCCGGAGGCGCCGACAAGGCGTGGCCGGAAGTCGACCCCCCGTGCGGCCAGGTCACGTGACCTGGCTCCGATGACGACGTCGCCGCGGGCACGGATCCTCCTCGCCAGGGCCGACCCGGGTCGCAGGCTCATCAGTCCGAGGCGGCTGAACCACCAGAAGAGGTCTCGTCCAGCGATGCGCTGGGGGACGGCAGGCGGGCGGCTGCCGACAGCCACCGTCACCTCATGGGTGCCAACAAGATCGGCGGCGATCTGGAGACCGGAGTTGGCGGCGCCGACGACGAGCACGCGGCCGGCCGGAATGTCACTGGGCCGGCGGTAGTCGGCGGAGTGGAGCTGCATGACTCCCCGCAGGCCCTTGGCGAGCGATGGGGTGAACGGCCGGTGGCAGGCTCCGGTGGCAACGACGACCCGACGGGCCTGCATGGTTCCCGCCGTGGTGTGGAGTTCGAAGACCCCGCCAGCCCGGGTCATCCGGGTGACCGCGGTGTGCCCCAGGATCGGGAAGGCATTCTGTAGGGCGTAGTCAGACAGGAAGCCGGCGACGTCGTCCTTTCCCGGGTAAGTGTCGGGGGCTGCGGGAAAGTCGGCGCCGGGCAGCCCGTCGTACTGGGCGGGGCTGAAGAGGCGGAGGGAGTCGTACCGGTTGCGCCAGGACTCGCCAATGCTGCTGCCCGAATCGACGAGCAGGTAGCGGACGCCCCGCCGGGCGAGGTACCAGGCCATCGAGAGGCCCGCCTGACCGGCGCCGATCACGACGACGTCGAGAAGCTGGCCTGGAGGCTCGACGGCGGCGGTCCGGGTGCCGTGCTGCGTTGTGGTGGTGGTCGAAGTCATGACTCGACGCTACGAACTGGCGACCCCGATCACCCCGGCACAATGACCGGGATCTGGCCCAAGGCCGTACAGCCCATGGCGTCAGCCGCGCGTCGATCGCGCCCCCGATCGGCCGGCACCGGCCGCCCCAGGCGGGCGGCGCCGACGAGAAACCCCGGCCATTGTGCCGGGGTGAGCACCCCTGCGTCCGCGGCATCGTCGAACCACAACAACCAGACGGTCCACCGGACACAGGAGCAACAGATGTCCCACACCACCTACAGCGTCGACGGCATGACCTGCAGCCACTGCGCGCACGCCGTCACCTCCGAAGTCTCGAAGCTTCCCGGCGTGCAGGCCGTGCACGTGGACCTCGCCGCGAACTCCGTGGACGTCGAGTGGTCGAAGCCACTCAGCGAATCCGACGTCCGCGCCGCCATCGAAGAAGCGGGCTACGCGCTGCGCTGAGCACGCACGACAGCCCCCCAGCCACCCGACCAAACGGAGAATCCCGATGAGTACCTACCCAGCCGACACCCTCACCCTGACCCGCAAGACCGACGACAACCTGGCCGAGGACTCCTGCGTCCTCGACATCGGCGGCATGACCTGCGCAGCCTGCGTCAACCGCATCGAGAAGGCACTGTCCCGCGTCGATGGCGTCGCCGGGGCGACGGTCAACCTGGCCGCCGAAACGGCGACCGTCGACTACGACGCCGACCGCGTCTCCATCGAGGCCCTGCGCGAAGCGGTCGTCTCAGCCGGCTACACCGCCACCGCGCGCGCGACCACCACCGAAAGCCGGACGCCCGTTGACCCGTCCGACGGCGAGGATGAACGCCGCAAGACCAAGGTGCGGGAACTCAGAGCCCTGGCCCGGCGTTGGCAGGTAGCGCTGGCCACAGGTCTGGCGATGATGGCCGTGATGTACGTGCCCATCTACCCGGACACGATGGACTGGCTGATGCCGCTGCTGTTCGCCATCGGGACGATCGTGCAGTTCTGGGCCGGCGCACCCGTCTACCAGGCCGCGTGGGCCGCAACCCGGCATCGCACCACGAACATGAACACCCTGGTCGCACTCGGCACCGGCGTCGCCTACGGCTACAGCGCCTTCGTCACCCTGTGGCCGGGCCAAGCCGAACAATGGGGCCTGCCGCTGCACGTCTACTTCGAGACCGCACTCATCGTGATCGCCCTGGTACTGATGGGACGCTGGCTTGAACAGCGTGCCCGCGGCCGCACAGCCGACGCCATCCGGGCTCTCATCGGCCTGGCCCCCAAGACGGCGCGCGTCGTGCGTGACAGCACAGAGATCGACATCCCCATCGAGGACGTGCGCCAGGGCGACCGCGTGCGCATCCGGCCGGGTGAGAAGGTCCCCGTCGACGGGACGGTCGTCGAGGGCACCTCGACCGTGGACGAGTCGATGCTGACCGGGGAAGCCCTGCCGGTCTCCAAGACCGTCGGCGACCCGGTCATCGGGGCAACCGTGAACCGGACCGGCACGATGCTGGTCGCAGCGACCGCGGTCGGTGCCGACAGCACGCTCGCCCAGATCGTGCACCTGGTGGAATCCGCCCAGTCCGGCAAGGTCCCGATGCAGAAGCTGGCCGACCGCATCTCCGCGATCTTCGTGCCCGTCGTCCTGCTCATCGCAGCAGCCACCTTCACCCTGTGGGCCGTGTTCGGGCCCACACAGACCCACCTGACCATGGCCATCACCACAACCGTGGCCGTCCTCATCATCGCCTGCCCCTGCGCCCTCGGCCTGGCAACACCGACAGCGGTCATGGTCGGCACCGGACGGGCCGCAGAACTCGGCATCCTGATCAGCAACCCCGAAGCACTCGAGATCGCACATCGGGTCAACACGGTCCTGCTCGACAAGACCGGCACCATCACCAACGGCAAGCCCGGGCTCGCCGGCGTCATCGCGCTCGATCGAAGCCAGGACGAGCTCGTCGCGTTCGTTGCCGCAGCAGAGGTCGGTAGCGAACACCCCGTCGGTGAAGCACTCGTAACCGCCGCAACGGAGCGCGGTCTCACGCTCGCCGGAATGACGGACTTCGAAGCCAGCCCGGGCCACGGCATCAACGCGCGGGTCGCCGGCCACCCGGTCGCGATCGGAAACGCAGCCCACCTACGGGCCAATGGCATCGAGGTCGGCCCGCTGGAGTCTGAAGCCGAGGCCAGCGCCCGTCGCGGTGAAACCCCGATGTACGTCGCCATCGACGGCCGGCTCTCCGGTCTGGTGAGTGTGGCCGACACGGTCAAGCCACATGCCGCCGAGGCCATTGCGCAGCTGAAGGCGCTCGGCCTCGAGGTGTGGATGGTCACCGGTGACAACACCATCACCGCAACGGCTATCGCCAACCAGGTCGGCGTCGACCACGTCATCGCCGAGGTCCTGCCCGCCGACAAGGCCAACCACGTCGCACGCCTCCGTGAGGGCGGCAAGACCGTGGCGATGGTCGGGGACGGCATCAACGACGCTCCCGCGCTGGCGACCGCCGACCTGGGCATCGCCATCGGGACCGGCACTGACGTTGCCATCGCCGCCTCCGACATCACCCTTGTCGGCGGCGACCTGCGAGCCATCGTGTCCGCCATCGCGCTCTCCCGCCGGACCGTCACCACCATCCGGCAGGGCCTGGGCTGGGCGTTCGGGTACAACGTCCTGCTCATCCCCGTCGCCGCTGGCGCCCTCTACGGCTTCGACGGGCTACTGCTCGACCCGATCCTCGCTTCCGCAGCCATGGCGATGAGCTCGGTCTCCGTGGTGACCAACGCCCTGCGGCTGCGCCGCTTTGAACGACCCGAAACCGTCCAGGAGATCGAGCACCCCGCCCTCGGCCGCCGGCTCGCCGGATGGGCCTACCTGACAGCGATCGCCACCGTCGCCCTCGTCCTCGGAACCGTCTTCACCATCGCCAGCCGCAGCGAAGCCGCCAGCCACGGCATGAACGGCCTGCTCGCCTGGACCGAAGGCATGGGGATGCCGATGCGACCGACCATGAGCGCAATGGACAGCATGGACGTTGCACCGCTCGACGGCGCGGACGCCGGTGTCACCACGGCCCTGAACAGTGAAGGCCCGATCATTCCGGGCACCCCGGTGACGCTGACCCTCCAGGTCCGCGACGCCAGCACCGGTGCCCCGATCACCGACCTCGTCCGCACCCACCAGAGGTGGGCGCACCTGATCATCACCCGCGACGACCAGTCGACCTTCTCCCACATCCACCTCGAGCCGACCGGAACGCCTGGTCAGCTCTCAGTGACCACGACGTTCCCCGCCGCAGGCACCTACGCGGCCCACGTTGAGTTCCGCCGGCAGGGCCAGATGCAGGACATCCTCGCCACCGACGTGATCGACGTCGCCGGACCGGGGCACGACCACCGTGCGGTCGCGCCCACACAGGAGGTTCGGCAGGTCATGGTCGAGGGCGTGCGGATCGAGCTCGACGGAACAGCAAGGGCCGGCCAACGCAGCGACCTCCAGTTCCGCTTCACCGACGCCCACACCGGGCAGCCGATCGACGGCCTGCGTCCCTACCTCGCTGCGGCCGGCCACGTCGTCATCATCAAGTCCGACGGCACCGGCTTCCAACACCGGCACGCCGAAGCGACCGACGTGCACGGACGCCTGAAGTTCGCAACGCCAGGCAGCACGTTCGGCCCGGAGCTCGACCTCCACGCCCACCTCGACACCGCAGGCACCTACCTGGTCTGGGCCCAGTTCCAGCTCCCCGACGACCAGGTCATCACAGCACCGTTCGTCGTCCAGGCCGACGCCTGACCTGCCGAACCCACAAACACGCATCCAACACAGACAACAGGAGCCACACCATGTCACCGACTACCCGCCCGTCCACCGACCACCTGGCAGTCAGACCTTCGCTTGCGCGCCGGTTCGGCCGCTCCGCCCTGGCGGTGACTCTTGGCGTCGCCACCTTCGCCGGGCTCGCCATCGCCGGTCTGTCGGTCTCCACAGCCGAGGCGTCCGCCCCACTCGCCACGACCAGCACCGGCCCGCGCACTCGGCCGGAGAAGGACAGGATCGTCGTGGCCGTGGTCCTGGGTCGCTCCGGATCCGACACTGCCGACGTCTTCGCTCCCTACGAGGTGCTCACCAGCTCGCCGGCCTTCAACGTCTACACGGTCGCCGACACCACGGCGCCCGCGGCGATGGAAGGGGGCCTCTCCGTGGTCCCGTCCTACACCTTCGGCGAGGTCGCTGCCGGCAGCGCGCCCGCCCCGGACCTCATCGTGGTGCCTGCCGTCAACAACCCCGACGGGGCCGAAGAGCAGGCTGCTCGCGACTTCGTGACAACGCAGTACCAGGCAGGCGCACACGTCCTCGGGATTTGTGCCGGGTCACGCCTGCTGGCGGCCTCCGGGATCCTCGACGGGCTGCGAGCCACCTCCCACTGGTCGCGAATCAGCCCGCTGGAGACCTCCCGCCCAGCCGTTAGCTGGGTCCGCGGCGAGCGCTACGTCCAGGACGGCCGAGTCACCACCACCGGCGGGGTCACCTCCAGCATCTGGGGCACCCTCAAGGTGATGTCCGACCTGGCCAGCCCTGCCGAGGCGGCCCGCGTCGGCGCGCTGATCAACTACCCCGGCTGGTCACCCGACGCCCCGACGGCGATGCCCGCCCAGTCCTTTGCCGCCGGCGACCTGACCGTCCTTGCCAACAGTGCGTTCCCCTGGGCCCGACCCACCGTCGACGTCCAACTCGACGACGGCGTCGGAGAGATCGACGCTGCCGCCCTCTTCGAGGTCTACAGCTACTCCCAGGCCGCCGCCGCCAACGCCATCTCCACGACGGGAACGATCACGACCCGCCACGGCCTCGTGATCAGAACCTCCGCAAGCGGAACCCCCACACACCAAGTCCTCGTCCCGGGTGAGGTGACCAGCCGCGCCGGGCTCCACGGGTTCGACGCCGCCTTCGAGCAACTCAGCCGAACCACCAGCCCGACGGTCGTCGCATCCATCGCCAAGATGCTCGAGTACCCCCTCGACCGGGTGTCCATCGACACCCCGCCCCCGCTCGTGCAGTGGCGAACCGGGCTCCTAGTCGCCCTCGGCATGATTCTCGCAGTCGCTGTCAGTGCTTTTCCCTTGGTGATTCGGCGAACTCGGCACCACAGTTAGCCCAGCGACAACTCGAAATGGCTGGCTTCCGACTACGTCGGAGCGGCCCTTAGCTTCACCATGAAACCCCTAGTCACCTAGGGGTTTCATCGTTTCCAGGCGCTCCCTTCGCCATGACCCGCGCACCATCAGCCGATCCGAGTGGCCCCTTCGACGCAGCGACCGTGGCCGTTGGCAGCGTCTGGTTGCACAGGAAGGTCCCGGAACTCGGGCAATCAAAAGCCTCCGCGAGTACTGGCCCATCACCGGCAGAACGCACCCTGCCGACGTCGAGCTTCCTGCAGCGCAACGCCATCGCACCGCAAACCGAGGGAGTCTTTGGCTCTTTCCCACAGCGAGCCCAGCGTTCGATCGAGGCGTCAGACAACAGTTAGGTGCAGCCGTCCCGCTCGACGGCCTTGTTGCTGCCACACACGACGAGTTCCGCGTGAAAGCGCTGTCGGTACAGCGTTCCTCTGAACCGGTACTGGATCTCGACTTCCGAGCGTTGCCAGCGACCTTCATGGACCACCTGATAGCCGAGAAGCAGCTCCGCACTTTGACCGGCGTTCACCGTGTAGGGAAGGTCGCGGAACGATACCGAGCCGAAGTCGGATGACGTCGGTGGAAAGCCATCCGAGAGCTGCACTGATCCGAGTTCCCGGTCTGGCCCAACCACTTTCACACCGACGAGTCTGACGACGTCCGACCCGCCGACTGCAACGACCCTCTCGATGACGATGGGGCCATCCGTCGGTTCGACGGTCTCGAAGCCATCCGTGAAGATCGAGCCAGTCTGCTGGGCGATCGACCAGCCGTGGGCGTCGGGTTCTGTCAGCGCCGTCCCATCGGACATCTGCGGTGAGCACGCTGCAAGCACGATCGCTAGCGCGGTCGCCCCAATCGCGGCCGCGCCAAGGACAGATCGCTCGCGCGTGATCAGCTGACCTCCTTGATCTTCGAAGCGTAGAGCGGCTTGCCGTTGCTGCCGCAGATCCTCGTGGTGTGGACGAGCCGGATGGCACAGGCATCGCGTCGTTCCATCGCGCCACGAGAACTGTTGGTTGCTAAGCGAGCGATCTGACAGCGGCATGAGCGGACGTGGGCGGTCAGTCGGTCCGGGCGAGCTCGTCCGCGATCACTTGAGCGTGGCTCTGGAGGAGGGCCGCGTCCGCCTCCGGCGGATCCGGGGGAAGAACCCACTCCCCCGACGTGTAGCGAGGGATCACGTGTAGGTGGAAATGGAAGACCGTCTGCAAGGCGACTTCGCCGTCGCAGACGAGAAGGTTGATTCCCTGGCAGCCCAGACGGGACCGGCGCAAGGCGCGGGCCATGTCACGACCGACAGACCAAACGTGGGCGCTCACCGCCTTGTCGAGATCCTCCAGCCCGGCAGCATGCACGCGGGGGACGACAAGAAGGTGCCCCGGAGTGACCGGATGCAGATCCATGAAAACGACAACGACCTCATCCTCATGCACCATGAAGGCCTGCGCCTGTCGGGCGACAATCGCGCAGAAGATGCATTCCTGTGTCACCGTCGCCGCCATCTCTGCCATTAGGGGATGCTAGCTCGCGCTCGCCCGGCAGTCGTAAGCCTCGCTGCGCGAGCCAAACTCAGCTGATCGGTGATCGGCGCGCCACAACGTCCCTAACCTTCATGCCGTTCACGAGCGCCGAGTGCGGCATGAGAGTGCCTTGGTCGTCGCCAGGTTCCAGGAGCTCTGTTGGTCGACTCGAGGCTGGTCGCGGATCGGTGTTCAGACCCCAGTGAGAGTCGCGCGGTATAGGGCGTACCGCCGCTTGCCGATGAGTCGCCAGAGCAACCGCACGGGGGCAGGCAGTTCCTCACGAAGGAACTCTTCGCCACCATCGGGCTGGGCGGCCAGTATCAGCCCCAAGTTGGGCCACATGTAGCCCCTCGGTGTGGCTTTGCGACCATGCTCGGAGAACCACTGGATCTCCTCCTTGGTGATGGTGTACTCCATGACCGGCACGATGTTGGCCTCCTCGTCCGGCAGGTGAACGGAAAGGGCGGCGTTCACCCCGTCGAGGGCACTGAGCACCGGTGCCGCATGCACGCTGCTCGCGGTTGACCTCCAGGCGGGAAGGACGGAGTCGAGCTTGTCGACCTGCGCCAGGATTTCAAGATGCTGATCCTTCATGCGGGACACGTGCAGGGCACACCCAGGGGCGCGCTCATCCAGTGCCGGCCACAGGCGCTGGTCCTCGCCTTCGTGGTGTGCGTGCAGTCCGACCGATAGCATCGCGATGTGGTCGGCAATCGCCTCAGCGTGCCTGTTATCGCCCTCCCGGACGCCGCGGACGAGGTCCGGCGCCTCGCCGAAGCTCGACCGGAAGAGCCTATGTATCATCGCCATTCCGCTCGCGTCGCAGGTCTTCACGTGGGCTCCTGGCACGCCCCCGTTCGTAGGTGAGGGATTTTCGGTCATGACGGGGTCCTTTCGGTTAGCCCGGAGGGTAATGCTTCTCCGACGACTCCGAAAGGCCTCCCGCCCCAGCGATCGGAGCCTGGCAGGCAGTTAGCCCTGCCTCAAGTCGGGCTCCTGTCGAGTGCGCGGATCACACCTGGAGTGCCTTCGCGCACAGCGTCATGATCGCGCGTTTCCGTCGTGCTCATCTCCTGGTGGGGTGCGGCAGAGAGCGGTGAGGGTGACCGTCACAAGAGCCTGGACAGCGGCCAGGTTTGGCCAGTGCTGGAGTCGATCCAGTTCTCGCTCCAGTCGCCCGAGATCAACTGGCGTCCTGCTATGCGATCCTCAGCAGCGGGGCCATCCTGGGTCGCGATCTCAGAGGCTACGCCTGGGGTCGGGTGGGGAGGTGCCGGATGCCTGGACCGACGACGCCAATTCCGGCCGTGTAGGGCGTTCCACGGGCGGACCGGGGTGGGGAGTCCTAAAATGGGCCTGCCCGACCTGCAGGCCCGTGCCCCGGCAACGAGGCCTGACTGGTCTGAGAGGAGGGTCCTCCGTGTCCCAGCCGTCCTCTGTTGCTGACCGAGTCTCACCTCCGGAGGTGATGTGGTCATTGTGGGCCGGCGGAACGCGGCACGATGCCGCCGACCTGGAGTCGGCCTTGTGCGCGGCCGAGATCGGCCATGGCTTCGTGTGGGTGGGGCTGCACAACCCCACCGAACGCACGTTGGCCAGCCTGGGGGAAGTCCTGAAGATCCACGAGCTCGTCGTCGCGGACGCCGTCCACGGACACCGGCGCTCGAAGCTGGAACGGTACGACGAGAGTCTGTTCCTGGTCGCCTCGACGGTGTCCTATGTCGAACGCGACGAGCACCAGACCGTGGCGGAGATTGTCAACACCGGTGAGCTGATGATCATCCTCGGGCCGCATTGGGTGGTGACCTCCCGCCAGCGCGGCAAGTCGCGGATGCCCGAGGTGCGTGCCCTGGTGGAGAAGGTGTCGAAGGACATGCCAGAAGGCCCCTGGCAGGTGCTGCACGCATGCCTGTCGGTCGCGATCGACGACTTCATCCGGGTCGTCGGCCAGATGCAGGACGACGTCGAGGATGCCGAGGAACTCCTCGTTGACGAGACGCGAAGCGTGGAGATTGACCGGCCGTACCAGATCAAACGTGAACTCCTCGAGTTCCGGCGCTGCGTCTCTCCGCTGTGCGCCCCCCTGACGCAGCTGGCCACCCTCGACTTCACGCCCATCCCGGAGGATGCGCGTCCGTACTTTCGGGATTTGAGCGATCGGGTCCAGGAGGTCCGGGAGAACATCCACACCATGGAGGACCAGCTGACAAACATTCTGCAGGCCGCACTTGCCCTCGTCTCGGTGAAGGACAACCGCGACATGCGGAAGATCTCGGCGGCGGTGGCCATCCTGGCCGTACCCACCACCCTTGGCGCGATATACGGGACGAACTTCGACAACATCCCCGAACTGCACTGGGAATACGGCTACTTCGCCCTACTGGTGGTCAACGCGGTCCTCATGCTGGTGCTCTTCCTGGTCTTCCGGCGGTTCCGCTGGCTCTAGGTGTGATGCGCGCGTTGGAGGCTAGCCCTGACGGCTGTCAAGCGTTGCGAAGCCCGAAGGCATCCTCCGACCGTCACTTCACTGCCCCAGCCAACAAGCAAAGCACAATCGGGGATTCCGTTCCCCACGAATGCTGGTTTCGACAACCTTCCCTACATGCCCGTTCGCCGCCCTCCCGTGAAAACAAACGCCCTTGTCAGCGCAAGTTGTCGTCGCCCAACGTTCGAGCGCGTCTCCTGCGAAATGAGAAAGTCACGGGTCAAGTCCCACTGCGCCGGACCTAGGCGGATTCACGCTCGATGAGACTGATGAAGCTACTGCTCACCCTTTCGGGCCGAGCCGTAGAACCGCTCACACCAGCGACCACGTACTCCGCGATCACCCGGCCGATCTGTTCAGGATTGGGAGCCACGGTCGACAGCGACGGAACGGACTGTGCACCCCAGGGGAGGTTGTCCACACCGACGATCCCGAGGTCACCGGGGATCGCCAGGCCCTGCCGGTGGGCCGCCTCGATCAGGGCCATGGCCAACTCATCGTTGAAGGCACAGACCCCTGTGACGCCGGAGCGCACCCACGCTTCGACAGCCGCACCCGCGTCACCTGGGGCGAATGAGGACGTCCGGACATCGGGCAGGTCCAGGCCCAGATCGGCGCAGGCCATCCGCACACCCTCAAGGCGCGCCCTGGCGAAACCCTCAAGCCGGTTGTCGGCCGGCCACGCGTATCCGATCCGTCGATGGCCTCGCGATGCAAGGTGCTGGGCCTGCAGGCGTCCGGTCTGGATGCCGGGGAAGAGCACAAGCCCTCGCTCGAGTTCGGTGTTGGCCAATTCGAGAAGGTAGCCGATCTGGGAGCGCCGAAGGCTCTCGTCCTCGACTTGCCCGAGGCTTCCGACGCGTATCACCGCGGCAGGGGTGATCGCGTTCCAGAGGTTCTTGACCGGCCGACCAGCGATGCAGCGGTGCAGGAAGAGTTCAAGACCGAATGGGGCGAGGCCATCTCCCACACTGTCCATGACCTGCGGGAGCACCGGACCGAGTGGCCAGTCCGGGATCAGCATCACCACGACATCGCTGCGGCCACGGCTCAGGATGCGTGCTGAGGCCAGCGGCGTGTACTCCAGCTCGGCGGCAGCTTCGAGCACCTTCTGCCTTGTGGCCTCCGGGATGGTCTGGTGAGGGTGGTTGTTGAGGACGTAGCTCACCGTGGCCCGCGAAACGCCTGCCTTGCGAGCCACGTCCTCAGCGGTGATCCGGCTTCCGACCATGTTCGCCTCCGACTGCTTGTTGCCAACGACCCCAACTGTGTCCTACTCTACTTACGCGCGCAACTGAAGCGTGTAAGTGACATGAGAAGCTAGACACTGCGAAGGAGCAGAAATGGCAACAACAACCACGGCTACCCGCCGGGCCCCGAACCCCTGGTGGGTCGGCCTGGTTTGTGGGATGGCCTCCTACATCGACGCCGCAGCCATCGTCGGCACCGGAATCGCCCTGGTGATCTACCAGCACACCATCGGCCTCGACCCCGGTCAGATCGGCTGGCTCTCCGGCGCACTCACGTTCTTCATCGCGATCGGCGCCCTTGTCGGCGGCAAGCTCGGCGACATGTTCGGCCGACGGTCGGTCTTCGTCGTCACCATGGGCGTGATCGCCGTCGGCGGCGCGCTGGCTACCTTCGCCGCGAGCTTCCCGTTGCTCCTGGCCGGCGTTGCGCTCATCGGGTTCGGCACGGGCGCCGACCTGCCGGTGTCGCTGGCCACGATCGCTGAATCCAGCGACGACCACAACCGCGGGAAGATCATCGGCTTCTCCAACATGTTGTGGCTGGTTGGCATCATTTCCGCGGTCGCCATCGCCACTTTCTTCGGTGGCCTTGGGCGCCTCGGGGGCCAGCTACTCTTCGGCCAGGTCGCCGTGGTCGCGCTGTTGGTGCTGATCGCACGGTTCTCGATCCCTGAGACCCCGTCCTGGCTCCGTGCCAACGCTGAGGGCCAGAGCGCCGGTTCCACCCAGGCCAAGGTTTCCGTGCGTGAGCTCGTTTCCGGCCCGTACGCCAAGCCGTTCTTCGGCCTGCTGGGCTTCTACGCGCTGACCAACCTCGCCGCGAACACCCAGGGCCAGTTCACCACCTACCTCTGGGTGAACGTGGTCGGCATTGACGTGCAGCTCGCCTCGATGATCGGCCTGCTGTCCTTCCCGGTGTTCATCCTGTTCGGCTTGTGGTTCATGAAGATCGTGGACGGCAAGTACCGGTTCGTGTTCTTCACCATCGGCGCTGTGGCCTACGCCGCTTCCTACTTCATCCCGGCGCTGCTCGGGTTCTCCTTCGCCACCATGCTCGCCTACACCCTGCTCAACGGCATGGGTGGCGCGTTCGCCTTCGAGGGCATCATGAAGGTGTGGACGCAGGAGTCCTTC
>Ga0302261_1000177_pt1 | contig 19571 bp, 19 predicted proteins | sample II_Fen_E2_4_FD_194561 | JGI IMG/M metagenome (GOLD analysis project Ga0302261, IMG submission 194561) | Peat permafrost microbial communities from Stordalen Mire near Abisko, Sweden - II_Fen_E2_4 | ecosystem: Environmental > Terrestrial > Soil > Wetlands > Permafrost | place: Sweden: Abisko... | reverse complement strand
ATCTTCATACCGGATGATGAGCATGCGGCGAGCACGTTTCAAACTGGTGAGGATGGTGTCATCCATTGTGGTTCCTTTCGGTGGGTTCTCACTATAGCCCATGTAAATCGAGCGACTTTGAGCCAAAAATACCCCGCGGGCAAATTTTAGGAGTAATCGTAGTAACCGCGTCGAAAAAGAGAAGGCCTGTGGTTAGCAGGCCCTCCCTCGTTCGAATTCTCTGTGTGGATGTGTCGGTCAGGACACGCGAGGCTTCAGGATGAATCCCATTGCCTTGGAGGTTGCGGCGTGAACTTGTTCGTAGTTCAGGATCAGGAGGATGCCAGCAAGGTTGGCAGCGACGGTCAGGACGACGTCGGGGCTCAACTTCGACTTTTCTGCCGGGATGGCGTACTTGGCTTTGTGGAGCTCGACGATGTTCTTGGACATCGCTGTGTATTCCTTGGAGTCACCCGTCACTGTGTCCAGTTCTTCGACAAGTGCGTCGATGGCCTTTTCAAGCGGGGTTGGTTCCTTCGGTTTGCGGTGAAACACGAGGTATCTCCTTTCAAGAGGGTTTTCTCACTATAGCCCGTGTTTTTACTGCGAACTCTCGTCCACAACCTTCAGTTGGACGTGCCGACCGTTCTTGAGAGTGGGATCGGAGTTGAAGGCGAAGGTGGCAACACCGCTGTAGGGGTCTGCCGAGTTGATCGTCATCGTGCCGTCGCCGTCGGTCTTCTTGTAACCGGCGGAACTGACGCCCAGGACTGTGCCGAGAAGCGCGGTGATCAGCAGGATGGTGCCGCTCACCTCAGTCACAAAGGGCCAGTGCCACAGCATGGCGAGGCCGTAGTAGGCCGTTCCGAGCGCCGGAAGGACGATCGCGACGATCCACTTGAGGACGTCATACACTCCGTCGCCCAGCAGAAAGATCGGGGTTGACGGGGTCGATACAGAAGGGACTTGGGACATACGGTTTTCCTTTCGGGGAGACAATGGTTCCGGTACAGATTGGCAACTGCTCGATGTCCTTCATGACACGTTCGGCAAGCCCGTTGCCGCCATGAGCGGCGTAAGGCTTGTAGAGGTACTTCACGAAGTCCTCATACTCGTCAGCAGTGATCATACCGCGTTCGATGTACTGCATTCCGAGCGTGACAATTTGGTTGTGGGCGAGGCCGAGAATCAACTGCGTGGTAGCGCTCTTCTTGTCAAGAACCCTCATGATGAGGGCCCAGAAACCAGAAGACGCTATGAACGAAGCGATTATGGTTACGACTAGCTCTATCGTGTTCAAGGACGTGTCCATATCAGGTAGTGGCGGCTAGGGGGTGGCTGCTATGGCCTTGGTAAGTTCCGATAGTCATGTTAAATGTACTTCGGAGGGACGATTGGAAGCGTGATTCCACCACTACCACCACCGGGAAGTGGGATGCCAATGAAACCTCCGCCAAACGTCTTGTCGGTCGCGGTCAGAGTAGGATATCCTCTCGATCCATTCGCATCGAAAGAGCGGACATACTCCATGACCTGCATGACGTACTTCGTTCCCGTGCGACTGCGCACCTGCACGTAATCGCCCAAGTAGTAATGGACGCCGAGCTTGTAGACACTGTCATCAGGAACTACGCCGTCAATTGCGTTAGTGACCTTCTGCTTCTTGAGGGCGATGAGACCCCGGTTGGTCAACTTATCGGTGACACTCGTCGTTGTACCAGTAAGATCGCTGGCGTCGACGTAGAGCACCTTTCGAGCCCATCCGGTAAATGGTCCTTCTGAATCCTCAACGATCACAGCCTTGTCCTTACCATAGACATAGGCCGCGTTGTAGTACTCCGTGATGGAACTGATCTCGTCGAGTTGGTCAATAGTTCCAAGATCTGCAGAGAACAGAACTGGCTCTCGATCGATGGTCAAAGGGTTCGGTTGTATCGACCGATTCGTCCCCAATCGCGTTGTGAACCAGACGTTGAAGTTGGATATGCCGTTAGAGGAGAAGGAATCCGGGACGCGTTTGATCCTGAGAGCAAACCCAAAGTCATAAGCGTCAGCGAGTTCTTTGATCTTCTCATAAAGCTGTCCAACCTTGATTGTCAGGTCAACGACGTACATCGTGGTTCCCTTCTGGCCAAAGTTCAAGTTCGGGATGACGTCATTACTCGAAAGAGGGCTTGTGGCCCCACACGAGTCGGTGACGAGTTGAATAGCCACAGCATCGGCGGTTGTTGCTGCGCCGTTGTCGTAGGCAGATCCAGATGGCGTCAAAGCAGGGCCAGTGACCCGCTTCTCAAGAACAGACAGGAGAGACCTGCCAGTCAGGATAAGCAGCGTTCCGCCACCATCGTCATCTTTTACTTCCGTCTTCTCGATAATCATCACTTCTTCGACGCCCGTGAGTGCTGCGTAACCATCATCCACGTAGTCGTTCGGGCCGAGAGACAGCATGACGCCATTCTTCAACAGCGTTTGGTACGTCTTTGTGAAGTTCACTGTGAGCGTGAAATCCCCGATCTCAGCGAACCGTTCTGCCCAGACAAGCGACACGTAATCGTCGAGAACGGCGATCCGCATGAAGTTGGTGGGGTCTAGTATGAAGAGATCTTGCATCACAGACCTCCATACAACTCGTAATACTTGAGCGTGTAGGAAATGACTTCACCAGACGCGACGCGAACCGAGAAGAGGTTATCCCCCTTGCGAAGGAGCGGCCAAGTGTCGTTCGCCGGATCGATGTAGCTGAGAAGTGACAACTGCCCCCCGGCCCAGGACGCAGAATATGAGACTGCGTACTTGCTACCAGGGATTGTCGACACCTTTGCTGTGCTTGCTCCTGGCATGTCCGTCGTCGACGAATATACGATCGAGAGAACCTCGTCCGTTGTCGAGTTGTTGCTGATGACGAAGTACTTCATGGGCGAAGTCAACGTGAGTTCCAGAAGGAACCCGTTGCGGATCGTTCCATTGTAGGGAACTGTGATCCGTGTCGTGGTGTCCGCTGTTCCGGCGCCGCTGGCCGTCTTCAGCACAGGATCGGTGAAGTAACCGATCGGACAGATGATCGAAATCTGCATGTCCGGTTCCTGTGCAAATATGGATGGCTCTGCGGACTCAACCCAGCCTGCGATCTGGACTGTCGCCATGTCATCGGAGACGAACTCCAACTTGACGTACGACAGTGGGGTGAACCAGGAATATAGAGCCTTCCTGATGCTCGCTACTGTCTGGGTTGCGTAGTTGGGCTCGAGGCCCAGAGTGAGGACGATGTTCCGCCTCTCACCCTGGTAACCCCGAAAATCGTCGCTTGTTAGCGCCGTCCCATACTTGCCTGCGTCCAACGTCGCTTTGCCAGGGCCGAGACCCGAAATATCCTTGACCGGGTACGTGAGGCCTACGCCGGAGAGCGGAAGTTGCAGCACAGTGCCACGGTCGTTGGTGACGTTTACTTGTGTTATCATCCTCTATCCCTTCAGCTTAGCGACCACGTTGTTGGTCTGACGGTAGATCTCGATTGGCGTGAGCGCCTTCGGTGAGTAGTTGTTCTGCGTCACAGACACATCAGTCTGCTGTACAACCTGTGGTTCAGCAGCAACAGCAGCAGCCTGTTCGGCGGCCTGACGGTTCTCCAAGATGCTCGCAGCCGCAGAATATGCGTCACGGACCGGGATAGACGGCATGCCAAGAACAGAAGACAGCGTGTTTGCGTCCTTCTTCACAGCAGACAGATCCAACACCGGCCGAATGGTCGGAGTCATGTCCATCTCAGAGACACTGAGTGTCGATGCCTGCTCAAGAGCCTTCTTCAGGGCCGAGATGGCCCCTCCAGCGACTCCAGTTGCAGCTCGTTCAACCACCTTGATGTTGTCGGTCATGCCGTTACCAAGCCCGTCGCTCATCCATCCACCGATCTTGGCGGTTTCCTTGGACGGCGAATGGCTATCGGCTTCTTTCTTCATCTCGTTGATCGCAGTGCGGATGATCTCTCGAGCCTTGGAATATACAGGACCTGTGTGGTCGTTCATCCCAGATACCAGACCATCGTCGATTGCCTTGCCGACAGACTTGCCGGCCGTCTTGAAGTCCTTGGACGAGTCCTTGAGCTTCGTACTTACGGTCTTGACGAACTTGTCGACGCTCGTTCCTGCCTTCGTCGTTGCCGTCGTCATCGAGCTGTCCACCGATGAGGCGAAACTCTTGAAGAGCCCCGTAGCGCTCTCAATGCTTCTCCCCGTCGACGAGACCTTGCTCGAAATATCGTTCATGCCCGCCTGGAGGACACTGATGGCTATGTCAGCCGCACCAATAGCCCCAGACAGAGTTGTGAACGATCCCGACATCGTGTTGACAGAACCGGCGACGCCAACTGCCTGGTCCTTCACAGGAGCAAGCTTTCCGAACGCATCGACGATCATCTGAACGGCCCCTGCTGCAAGGTTCGCACCGACACCCAACAACAGCATTCCGCTTCCGAGTAGAGCGACACCCGAGCCGAGCAACAGAACTCCAGCTCCGAGAGCCAGAGCGCCTGCGCCTAGCACGACCAAAGCCGCACCTACACCGAGCATTGCGGGGATCTGCCAGCCCAGAGCGGTGAATGCACCAACGATCAATCCGATGCTTTCGACACCGCCTGCGGCGGCTACGTTGAGCATCATGAGACCGGCGGCCATCATCATCGCACCTGTACCAACAAGGATCATGCCAATCCCAGCAACGATAGCGCCAGCGCCGAATGCCAGAAGTGCAGCACCCAGCAGCGCGATATTTCCCATGAGGGGGAATACCTGCTGAACACCCATCACGAAACTCGCAAGTCCCGTGACCGCGATGATGCTAGCAAAACCGAGAGCCAGAAGCCCTGCGGCAGCCATGAGTAGACCCATGCCCAGGATGATGAACGCACCGCCGGCCAATGCAGCACCGACGGCAAATATCCCAAGCGCAACACCAAGGCCTGCAAGCACCAACATTGCATTACCCATCGTGCCAAGGTTCTGCCCAAGCGCAGTCAACCCAACAGCCAGAAGCTGGAGAGCGGGACCAAGCAGGGCAGTAGACACGGCAAGCAACATCATTCCGGCGCCGACAGCCAGGACAGCCAAACCCATGAGGGCCAAACCGCCAGCCAGAGCCAGCATTGACGGAATAACGGGTGTCAACATCGCTGCTGCGAACGCGAACATGATGATCGCCCCCATGAGGGCGAACAACGCAGTCACGATGTTTGCCATCGGAATCGCTGCCAACAGCATCACGGCGAACGTCAGGATAAGCAGCGAACCAGCCACGGCCAGCATTGCTACAGCACCGGGGAGAGCTGTCGTCATGAGCATTGCTGCTCCAACGAGAACCGCCATCAGTGCTGCAACTGCGATGAACCCCTGGATCAACTTGTCCATCGGGAGCATGCCCAATATGACTACCGCGTTGACCATGAGTCCGATAGCAGCAGCCATGGCCATCAGACCAACCGCCGAGAGCACCATGTCTGGAGCGAACTTCGACAGCAGAACAGCAGCGCCGACAAGTAGCGCCATCAGGATGCCGACAGAGATGAACCCCTGTTGCAAGATAGCAAGCGGCAACAGTCCGAGGACAATCACCACATTGGCCAACAGCCCGAGAGCAGCCGCCATAGCCAGCATTCCAACAGCAGACATTGCCATCTCTTTGGCGAACTTCGACAGGACCACAGCGGAGCCGACCATCAGAGCCAGCATCGCAGTCACAGCTCCAAGACCCTGTGCAAGGGCCGGAAGAGGCATGACCGCAAATATGGCAACGACACCAGCAAGTGCCGCAAGTGCGCCCGCAATGAGGATCATCGATCCAGCTGTCGCAACGAAGTCCGCGTCAAGCCCGTTGAGCGCCTCAGCGGCAGCAACGAGCAGACCTAGGAGGATCGTCACGGCAATCAGACCTTGGACCATCTTGTCCTGATCCATTCCGCCGAGAATAAGCGCCGCGCCAGCGAGGATGCGCAATGCACCAGCAAGCATGACCAACGACGCCGAGATGATCGGCATCTCCTTGATTCCCTTATCACCAGCGATCTTCTGGAATATGGCCATCGATCCGAGCAACTCCGCGAAGAGTGCACCCAGAGCAGCGATGGAGGCCAGAAGGTTCTCAGGCTTTACGAGAGACAGAACCAGTACGGCACCTGCGAGGAGCAGGATTGCACCGGCGATCGCCATGATCGAGCCAGCCTTCAGGTTGTTCTGCATGGCGGAGAGGGTCTTGGTGAGCCCCTCAATCGCATCAGAGATCCCGCTGAAGAAGCCCTTGAAGCCCTTGGCGAACTTGATGATCCCGATCGTCATGGCGGCGAAGAGACCCGTGTTGATGATGTTTAGGACGGTCGCCAGATCGATGTGTTTCATGCCCTCTGTAAGAGCACCACCGATACCAGAGAACGCATCCTTCAGCGCAGAACCGGCCTTGGTGCAGAAGTCCCAGACGTTCTTGACTGCCCCGATGATCCAGTTCCAAGCACCACTTACAGCGCCTGGCAGACCATTCAGAGCGGTCGACACATCAGTTACTACGTTGGATCGGAGCTGGTCGAAGAACGCGATGACAGGAGCCATCTTCGCTCGGAAGTCCGCTGCGAGATCGCCCTTGTTCAGGAACTCATCGAAGCCTGCAGCGAGCTCCTTCAACTTCGCAATGATGGGTTCGAAGATCCCGTTCTGCATCTGAGTGATGAAGTAGAAGAACTTCGAGATCCCGTCCGATGCGTCTGCCGCAGCATTACCGCCAGCAGTCACCGAAGAGAAGAAGGTCACAACGGGCGTGACGAAACCGCCCAGGGAAGAAAGCAGATCCCACAATTTGCCAAGGCCGTTGCCGACAACTTGACCAATTCCGGAGAGGATGTCTACTCCTATTTTGATGGTTGAGAAGATCCCGACGAAGGCGTCATGAACGCCCTTGCTCTGGTCCTTGCTCAGCACCAATCCCGCTGTGAAGTTTCGGAACCCAACCGACAGGGCGTACAGATTCTTCCCCAGGGAAGGCGGGAAGACCTCACCGAACGCCTTTACGATTGGATCGACGACCCTCATGAGGGCGTTGAACGCGTTTCGCAGACCATCGACGATCGCCTTACGGCCACCCAGGTCTTTCCACGTCTGCAACTGGTCGTTCCGAGAGTCGGTAGAGCGAGACATCAACTTGCCGACCTTGTCGTTCATCTCAGAGAAGAGCGCTCGCGCCTCTTTGAGATCACCGATCACGATCTGCCAGGAGTTTGCCCAACCGGTAGCGTTGTTCGAACTGATGGTCTCAAGCAACTGAGAGAAGGTCTTGACCTTCGTGGCTGCTTCTTGAGCCTTGTTACCCATGTCCCAGATCGCTTTGGCCTGCTTCTTCGTGTAACCCTGGGCCTCGATCTGCTTCTTGGACATGGTGCCGGTCATCTGGTTCAGAGTGTCTGTCAGGACCTTGGAGGTCAGCCATCCGCTCTTGAGGGACTCACGGAAGCTTCCTTCCTTCTTGATCATCCCGGAGACCGTCTTGTCGTGCAGAGAGGCAGTGCGGACCAGAGCGTTCTGGAAGACCTTGCCACCCATGCCAGCGTTCTGCACGGAGTTCCAGTCCATGAGGCGGACCGTACCCGACGCAAGTGCCTGCGAGAGCTGGTACATCGCGGTTGCCGCCTGCTGACTACTCGAGCCAGACATTGCTGCAAGGTTACCGATACCCATGATGGCCTTCATCGCGGGCTCGAGTTTTACACCAGCGGCAGTGAATAGACCCATGTTCTGGGCCATGTCACCGAAACTGTAGACCGTCAGGTTGGCGTAGTCTGCCATCTGCTGGAGGGTCTTGTTGATGCGCTTCATCGACGCGCCAGTGTTGGCCTGCATCGTCTGAACGGTCTGCATCTTGTTCTCGTACTCGGCGAAGCCGGCCTGCATCGGCTGCATGAAGCCGGACGCCATCTTCTGACCAAGTACTACCGCCTGATTGGTGATGGTCGCAAGGGCGGTGACTGCGACGACGCTCATCGCATTGAACTTCTGGGCGATTGTGTCTACCCCTGTTGCGATTCCCGCGAGTGAGAAATGCTTTCCAGCAGAGTCCAGATCTCCGAGGCTCTTGGTCGCTTTGCTGAGGTCCATCCCCTTCTTCAAGCCATCAAGGGATGTGAGGGTTTGCTGCACGTTCTTCTCGAACATGGCATTGTCGAACTTGGCGACTACGACTTTCTCGTCGATGTTTCCACTCATGCGGTCACCACCTTCCATACATCCGTAGAGATCTTGTCGAATATGGGCTTCAATGCTGGGTTGATGTAATCTCGACCAGCCACGTATCCACCCGTGCCCGTGCCGTGACCGTACTGCAAGAGGATGGCGATGGGGACGCCGTCAACAGTGTGGGAGTTACTCCACGTAATTGAGTAGACGCCCCCCGACTCATTCACCTCATACGTCCATGAGTTGGCAGTCAATCCAGTAGCCGCCGGAGTGGCTGACGCCAGCGCGTTTTGGCCCGCGCGACCCAACTTGTCGAGGATCGAGAATATGGAACTCTTCCGATTCTTCGTCAAGTACGTCTCGAAGTTCTTGAAGGAACCTTTGGCCGAGAATGTGATCATGAGGTCCCTTCCGTTGTTAACTTCTACGAGTTAGTGTGGCGAACGTCCAACCCGCGACTGCTGTACTGGCGGCGTTCATTGTCGATCCCGTTGTCGATCGAATCCAGAACGTGACCGTGTCGGTTGCTAGCAGCGGTATGTCTTGGGCATTCGCCTGTAGAACCAACCAGCCAGAAGAACTGACTAGGACCGAACCAAGCACGTTTGACCCTGTGGCGTCTGGTTGTACAGAGCCCTTGACGATGGCTATCGTCCGGTCATACACAGAACCGTAACTCTGGAAACGATTCTGGTACAAAATGTCGTAGTTACCAGCGGTACCAACTGTGACGATCCCAGTGGCTGTGTCGGCAGACATCCCGGTGGCGTATGTCAACGTCGTACCAGAGAGTCTGTTCCACGTATCAGCCGTATAGGCAGATCCGGCCGCATTATGGCCGACTGTGGTTTTCGTCATCTTCAGGCGTGCCTGCACTGGTGTCGAAAGACTCCAGACCGACCAGACACCAGCATATCGACTGCGCATGACTATCGGGTAGACATCGGTGGATGAGTAGGGGATAGCGACTTGCGTCCTGTTCCCACCAGACCCGCCGTATGTGTAGTTCGTCACGTAGTAGTAGACAGGCGTACCAGGTCCTTGAGGCTGCGATCCAAGAACTAGATTCGGATGCAGACCTTGTGTGAGGATCGTATCCCAACTATCAGTAGCTGTTTGCACACCTCCAGCGTTAGGAACCCAGACAGGGCCTTGAATCCCCTGGATACCCTGCACATTACCGACGTTGATGTCGGTTCCGCCCCGAGTTGTCAACACAAGGTTCGTGCCAACAAGTCTGGCAGAGACGATCGAAGCGTTCGCGATCAGCGCCATTGCCGCGGAAGTCATGCCGGTGATTGTAGCCATTGACCCTCCTCGGGTTAGTAAGAACTGATCGTGTAGTTGTCTGCGTCGACAAATATGGCAGTCTCGTATGCGATCTGGAAGTTGTTCGCATCCAACATCGTGATGATGCTGTCAGGTCCAGTCGCAGTCCAAGTGCCATCCCCGTTGTCTGTGATCCTGACGATGCACCAGTCATCGAAGAAGAATATGGTTTCTGCTGGCGTTGGTAGACGCGGAGCAGTACCAGCCGTCCCGTAAAGGATCGCCTCAAAGTCAGCGAGCAATCCGGGACGAGTCTTCGTAGAATCGATGATGAGATGCGCGGTCGGGAACATTCCGTCGATCTTCACGGGGGTCGTGGCAAGATCCCAACCAAAGGTTGTCGTCTCGGACTTAGATCCAGAACTCTGGTAGTTCTTCTCAGAATATGACGCAAGCACATTGTACAAGAGATGAATCTGGTAACCATGAGCTGTGCCATCCAGGTCGTTACCGAGCTGTGTGACATACGTCATACCGAATGGACCTTGTGTGAGAGCGTCCGGGTAGATATAAGCCTCTACTCCGGCAGTGAAAGCCTCTGGCGAGATGTCTGTCATGAAGCGCTGCCCGTCGATGAAATATGAAGTGCTCTTTCCACCAACAGAGTTGTCTTTCACGGAGAGAAGACCGTTCCAAACCAATGGAGAACTTCCCACAGGATATAGAACGGCCTTTGTCACGCCGATCTCGAATCCGCGTAGACCCGATTGATCCCACACAAGTTTGGTCATGAGAGCTCCTAGACGAGAAGGGCGAGAAGTTCAACCACCGTGGGGATGCGCGGATTGGTTCCGGCAGTCCCATAGAGGATGTTCTCGACGGCGGTCATCGCAGCGAGGGAAGCCTTCGTGGAATCGATGATGAGATGCGCGGTCGGTCGACGCCCAGTGATCGCAACGGGGACCGTCGCAATGTTCCAAGTCGACTTGATCGGACTCGGGGAGTCGCCCATTGTCTCGTACGACTTTCCGGCGCTCTCAGATATGGCGTTGTAGACCACGTGCAGCTTGTAGCCGTAGTCAACACCGACAAGATCATTGCCGAGACCGGTCCGGTACGAGAGACCGAAAGGTTTGTGGGGCTGTGCAGTGAAGAACAACCCCTTGCCGTTTGAGGGCATGCCTTGCAGGTCCAAGAACTCGTCGGGGCAAGAGAAACCCTCGAGCACCGCATCGAACTCCTCGAACCCGACGATGTTGAGGTAGCGGACTCCGTCCATGTAGTAGGACGTGACGTCGCCACCTGGGGAATTCTCCTTGACAGAGGTGAGGCCGTTCCAGACCACGCCGTTGCCGGTCGGTGGGTACAGAACCCCACGATCGAGTCCTGCTTCGAATCGACGATCGCCCGCTACACGCCAAACAAGTTGTGTCATGATGCCTCCCTTCTAGCCTTGGTTTCCGAACTTCGCACGGCGTGCCTCGTTGATGGCCTTCTGTTGAGCCAGTGTGTCACGACGAGACATCCGCTTCTTCGGAGATTGCTTCTCGTTACAGACACGAATCTGTGTCAACAGTTTGTTGAGATGCCAATACTGGCACTCCATCGGGACGCTCAGGGTGAACATCCAGTAGTAGATGATCTCGGCAGTGATGATTTCTCGACTTGCCGGACCAATCGACTTTGCGAACCACGTAGCAGTCATCTTCTTGCAGATGTACTCGCCGATGTCGTCGTGGTTCTTTTGAGAGAGTCTGTCGAGAACTGACTGAGGAATATCGGGTGTCAAGAGCATGCACCGGATGTAGGTAAGCGCTTCCTCGTCAGTCCGTTCGTCATCGTTAAGGAAGGGCTTCTCGTGAAGCTCCTCCCATTTTGACAAGGAGACCAGAGAATGCTCCAGGGTCAGGACAACCGCGGGCTCGAGTTCGACGAACACTTCTGTTGCATCGTTGTAGCCTTCGATTGCGGGGACTGTGATGGTTAGCATTCTCTGGTCTCCTTTCAGGGACGGATCAGTAGATGAACGTCCAGTCGTCGTCGACGCCGGCGGCCAGCTTGTAGGTGGCCTTCGGGACCGCGATGACCGTGGTGGTCTTCGTGATGACGAGAGCACCGGCGACCTTGGTGACGCCGTCGACCTGGTAGTCGATGCCGGCGGTGACCGGGATCGTGACGGTGTGCGTGCCCTGGACGTAGGTCGGAGCAACCGGAGTGGCGTCGGTGAGGACGGTTCCGATCAGGCCGAACAGTTCCGCCGGGAGGGGCAGGCGCGGGTCGACTGCGACATCGCCGTATAGCACCAGTTCGAGGGCCGCGAGCTTGACCGGATCGGTCGCCGTGGAATCGATGGTGATGATGGCGGACGGCTTGAGGCCGGGGATGTCGACCTTGTCGGTCGAGAGGTCCCAGCTGAGGGCCGTCAGTTCCGGCGAGTCGTTGATGGTCGTGTAGGCACGCTCCGAGGGAGCAGCCATGGCGCCGTAGACGACGTGCAGGTTGTAGCCGAGGTCGGGGTCGATGTCGTTGCCGATCTTGGTCTTGTAGCAGAACCCGAAGGGCTTCCGGGGCTGCTGACCGACGCTGACACCGGGGTACGGGGTTGCGGTGCCGTCGCAGGCATCGAACTCGACCGGCGAGTAGAACGCCTCGATGGTGGCGGCGAACTCCTCTGCGGAGATCAGGTTGGCGTAGACGCGGTTGTCCGCGTACTGCTTGTTGGACTCGGCGCCGGAGGGCTTCTCGGTGACGGTCGTCAGACCGCTCCAAGCAACGCCCAGCGGGTAGAGGCCCAACGCGTTCTGCGGGTAGAGGACGCCCTTCTCGACGCCGTTCTCGAACTTGCGGGTGCCAGTGGCATCCCAGACGAGCTTGCTCATTGTGTTCCTTTCAGTAGAACAGGGTGTAAATGCTGTGGTTGAGGCCTTCGGTCTTGAAACCCCTGTTGAACGAGCTTGAAGGGAGATCTGCCACCATGTCCGGGATGAGACTGTCAGGGTCTCGGTCGATCACGGTCACCAAATATCGCTTCCTGCGCGCGTAGGGCTGGTTGTCAGCATGAGACGTCTTCTCGAAGTCACGTTCGTACGTGATGCAAGGATATGACATCTTGTCGCTGGTAGGGGGCTCGAAGTAGACGGGCAACGCGGGATCAGTCAGTGCCTGCAGGAGGCTCTGGAGCTGGAGGCGTCGGGCCATCGTACACACCTCCCATCCGCAAGATGAGGCGGGGGCGCTTCAGATCGATATGAGAAATCGTCCAGCGTTCCCCCGCCCACATGATGTAGCGAATGGCAAGGAGGTGCTCAAAAGCGTAGGCGTTTCCTATGACACTGATGGAGTTGTCAATGACTCGGTCGGTGTTGACTTTGTCACTGGACTCCGTCTGGAGTGCGGCGCTTAGCACATCGCCAGAATATGGAAGTTCTGTGATGGTGTCGCGCCACACTCCAGGTGCAGTTTCCGTGGATTCACCGAAGCCGATCAGACCACGGTACCTTGCCATGGGCCGTGATCAGCCGCCGACCGGGGGCACAACCGGGGTCGGGAGCATGTCCTCGACGGACTCGACGGTCGGAACGTGGCCGACCTCCCAGATGACCAGGGCCGACTTGGGCTTGGTCAGGGCACCGGACAGCCGGCTCTCGTACAGGTACTTGAGCTGGTTGTAGTCGATGTCGAAGTCGTCGAAGAAGTTGACCTCTCCGCCCTTGTCGGCACCGATGGTGTAGTCGGTCAGGTTGACGATGACGCCGAGCAGGTGCGGAATCTGCTCCATCGGCTCGACCTCGACGATCTCGGAGACGTTCAGCGCGGCGCACAGCTCGGCATCCGAGTTGTAGAGCCGACGCTTGTTGTCGTCCTTGAGCAGCAGCATCGCGACGTGCTGCTCGTTGGTCGTGAAGAAGGTCGGAGCGCCGGAGCCCTTGTAGTCGTTCCGAGCGCGCAGCATGGCGTCCACGAAGGTGTCGCCGGCAGCCGCAGAAGCGACCTTGTCGTAGACGACCTGGTGGGCGAACAGCGAGTTCTCCTTGATGATCGGGCGGATGTGCTCCTCGTCGATCTTGTCCTCGTCGTCGATGGCCCGGCCGTCGGACAGCAGGATCGCGCGTGCGGTCTCCTCGAGGAAGAGCAGACGCATCTGCTTCTTCATCCAGGCCACGACGTCCATGTCCGTGATGTCGGTGATGTCATCGCGGTCCAGCTTGGCCTTGATGTAGAAGGTCTTCGGGCCAGTGACCCGCTTGAGGACCTTCAGGAGCATCTCCTTCTTGAACTTGCCCTTGACGTACCCACGGGCACGGGCCTGCTCGGCGGTGATGTCGGCGACGACGCACTTGACCCGCGAGAACGGGGAGTGGACGCAGCCATCGATGACCTTGGAGACCCAGGCCATCCGGCGGGTGATGAGCTCCGGCTCGTTGGAGGTGACGCGAGCGTCGGGGAAGAGGACGTCCTCCATGTTGGTGATGCCGAACTCGCCGGCGTGCGCGAGGAAGGCGCCCTTGAAGGAGCCGGACTTCTTGAAGTCCTCGACGATGGTGAGCATCTGGGCGTGGGAGAGCGTGACACCCTGGCTCTGCTGAGCGGTGTCCTGGTTGTGGTTCATGAAGACGTTGCGCACGGGATTTCCTTCCTGGTTGGCGTGCTGGATGTTGTCACCGTCGGTGGAGTCGTCGGTGTCGTCGGTCTCGTCGGCGTCGTCCTCGTCGAGGTCTTCGTCGTCGCTGTCATCGTCCGAGTGCTGCACAGTCGGGGCGCCCTTGAGGGTCTCCTCGATCATGTACAGAAGGACGTCCTTCTGTTCGGGATTGAAGGTATCCAGGATGTCCTGGATCGACTTGTCCCCTTCTGCGTGTGCCATGGAGGCTCCTTCGGGGTCGTCGGAGAAGTCGGGCTGCTGCCAGACGTTGACTTCCCCTGAGAAGTCGGCGTGCTCGATGAACAAGCCGGTGTAGATGACAGCCTCCGACTCGACAGGGGTGAAGTCATCACCGTGCTGCAAGAGGATGTTGTCGATGTAGGCGCCGGGGTTCGCGCCAGAGATGACGAGGCTGAGCTCACGGATTGCACCGTGGAGAACGTCCTTGCCCTTCTGGATGAGCTTGTTCGCGAAGATGGAGAGCATGTTGATGTCTCCGTGTGCGACGAGCTGCTTTGCGACCTGGCCGCGTTCGGTCTCGTTGAACCATGCGTAGGCGTAGACGCCTTCGGGCCGGTTCTGGAGAAGGGCGTGTCCGAGAACGTTCTCGGGGTCGTTGTGGCCGTGTTGCCACAGCAGAGGGACCGTGAAACCATCGTTCACCTTGAAGGCGTTTGCACGGATCGTGCGGCCGTCAGAGCATTCGAGGTCATTCTTGGTGGCCCATCCGCTGAAGTCAGGCTTTGTTACTGCCATTTTGATCCTTTCGTATCAGCGTTTGGCGCGAAGCTTCTTCAACTCACGCTTGTAGGTAGCTTCAGCTTTTGCGACGGCGTTCTTCAGATCGTTCGCAACCTTACCGAGGTCCATAGAAGCGGCCTGCTTTTGGTTCTTGGTTTCGAACGCCTGTACCTTCAGGTTGACGGTTGCCGGGTTTGCCAGATCCTTGGTGTTCAGCCAAGCCTTGAGCTTGTCTTGGATCTGCTTCCGCTCGTGAGCCGCCTTCTTTCGGGCCGACGCAATCTTGGAGGTTTCGACTTTCTTCAGGCGTGATGCCCCAGAGGTGTGTGCTTGCGCATGTGCGGGCTTGCGGCCTTTGAGCTTTCGAACCCGCATGTAGTAGTCATGCGCCTTCTGCGGGTTGTACTTCTCATCGGCGTAATGCGCCAGGAATTCTTCAGCCTGTCCCATCACCACCACCCTTGAGAATGTTGTCGATGTCTGCGTTCAGACCAGCAAAGACGCTAGCCATCAGCGACTCCTCGTCTGAAGCCCCAGCAGTATCAGTCGCTGTGGGATCGGCAGTCGGGTCGACGTTCGGATCAGCAGCTGACGGATCAACTGTTGACGGCGAACCAGGCGCTCCGGCACTCATGTTCCTGTTGCCAGGGACACCAGACGTTGCGCTGTTCAGCGGCTTCAAGCCGAGGTACGGACGAATCTCGTCAGGAGCAGTGATCTCGTTGCGGGACAACGAATCAGCAGCCTCAGACAGAGCAGCGACCGACAGCAACTTGAACGGATCGCGAAGGTACATGATCGACTGGCCTTGCGTGCGCGAGGTCTTCGTCAAGAACTTCCGCTTCATCTCTTCCGAGATTGCACGAAGGATGGGTTCGACCGTGCGGCCGTAGTAGTTCAACATCGTCGCTTCGTCAGCGGTTCCGTCGAGTACTTCCTTCGTGATGCCGAGCTGTCCGTAGAGCATCTCAGTCAGGTACTCGACCTGCTTGAGGAGGTTGTTCTCTACAGGGCGATTCAGCTGGGTGATCTTTTCGGTGCCGTCGGCATAGCCGATGCCGTACTTGGAATCCTTCAGCTGGTCCTCGAGAGCCTGTCGCCGATCGTTCGCCTGCTGTCGACGAGTGTCAGACCTGATCACGTATGGCAGCTGGATGATGAGATCCAACTTCCCGGAACTGGTCTGCTCGTCAACCGAGTCGAGCATGTTGAGTTTGGCGATGAGCCTCTGGAGGGTCGAGTTGCGCTCGTTCATGACGGAATATAGCGGGTTCTCGATGATCGCGACTGTCGACTTGTCAACGATGATGTCCTTGAACTGACCATCGTTCTCGTCGTACAGACGGACCCTGACCTTTCGGGGGAACCACTCGACGATCTCTCCGATTCGCATCGAGAGAATATCGTATCCGCTTGTGATGTTCGGGTTCAACGTCGTATCGACAGGCACAATCGCCAAGACACCCTTATCAAAGAGCGTCATCGCAATATCCTGTCGGAACGCACTCGCTGCCTGGTCGATGTTTGCTTCGATGGTCAGACAGTTGTTGAGGTAGCTCTTGATCGTCTCGATGTAGCGATCGTTGTCGTCGAGACGGATATGGTACATCGATACCGATGCCACGTCAATCCCAATACGGTTGTAGATCGCTGCGATGATCGAGCGTTCGTTCGTCACTCGCATCCGAATGCGGTCGTTCCGAAGTCCGTAGCCCGGACCCAGACCTTGCCGTGAACGGGGGTTTGCTTCATCGCTTCGGAACGCGTTCCATGCATGCCGAAGTTTGCCGCCTATTGTGGTATTAGCCATACTCACCTCCTTTCCTTGTCATTCGAATGCATCCTTGTTGAGCTTGTAAGCAACGAACGCGTCCATCATGGCTGCGACGTTGTCAATCTTGGCGTCTTGCCGGCGCTTCAGAAGCTTCCGGTTGCCGTTTGTGTCCTCGATCACGATGGAGTTGCCCATCGCAAACTTCATGAGTTGCTCGTCGAAGATCAGAGCGTGTTGTTCACTGAGATGCTTCAGTTCCCCGAGAGGAACCGACTCAGTGCGAGCGCCCTGGATGACCTTCTCGATGCCGTAAGGCGTGTTCTCTTCCGCCCATCGGGCTACGAACTCCTTGGCGTTGTAGGGGTCATACCCGAAAGCACAGACATCGTACTCTCGTTCTTGGATGTGACGATCAAGATCTTCGTAGACCTCGTCCATGTCAAGGATGGTACCTTGCAGAACGATGAGGCTTCCTTCCTTGATGAACTCGTCGTACTTCATTCGCATAGCCGCGGGGAGGACCTCCCACGTACGTGACGAGATATAACTCCGGGTCTTGATCCCGAAAGTTCCGTTGTTGAGCGGGAAGAGGAAGGTGAACGCACAGAAGTCATCGCCCTGTGAAAGGTCAGCGCCCATAGCGCAACGCAATCCATCAAAGCGCCGAGATCTTTGCGGTTTGAACGGCTCGGTTTCCTCATACGTGAAGAAGAACGTGAACCCTTCCATGGGGATACCGAAGCGCTTTGCGAGGATGTCATTGGCGGCCGCGGGGGCCGCTTCTGCACGCTCTACATCACGCTGGTAAACCTCGTATGAGACGGTGTGCCCGATGTTCGGTTGTGCCTTCGGCCACATCTCAGGATTGTTGACTTCTGCAACGCTGTCGAGTTTGTACCACCAGATGGAGACGTTGTCGAAAGCGTCGGGGTCATCTCGGAGGATCATACTTAGCTCCATTTTGACAGTGTCGCCACTGCCGTTACGGACCGTACCCTCAGAGCTGATCGCCACAATCACGTAGTCGTCCAACTTGGAAGCGCCTTGCTCGATAGCGCCGATGACATCCTCACGGACATCGCCAGATAGCCATTCGTCGACTGTGGAACAGAAAGGTCGAAGACCCTGCAGTTTGTTGATCGACATCGGGCGGACCTCGACGAGCGAACCCGTCAGGAAGTTCTCTACGCCCTTCTTGGTGGAAGCCAACTTAGCGCGGTTGACTCTGGACCCCGATGTGCTCTGGAGAGAGCCTTCAGTTAGGAACTTGAAGAGGGGTCCTCGTGCGCGCGTGACTGACGTCCTGATCGGCGACATCACCTCGTCTGCCTGCTTCATGGTTGGAGCAGTAGTGATCTGGTGGGTCGTCGCGGTGTTGACGTTCAAGAAGTAGTTCTGGATGCACGAGGCATACATCGACTTTGCGCCACCACGAGCGACAATCAAGTACTGCTTGTTCTTGAGTCGCTTCTTGACTTTCTTCGTTACGAAGTGGCCTTGCCGATCCTCGGTCGCGGGAACGTAAACGCTCCGTTCGACGAAGTAGAACCAGGAAAGCAGGGACTCGGCCCACAACTTGAATGAGTCGAGTAGATGCAGATCACCTCCATCAGTGAGTGTTAGCTCGTTCTCACAATAAGCGATGAACCCGTCAATGGCTTTGTCATCGTAGTAGTAGTGAGGATCAGCTATCAGCCGGTCAATGCGGTTCATCTCCAAGCCGACTTCAATGCTGACGGGGATCTCGGAGCGCATGACGGCGGCACGGAACTTTCCGTAGTACGTCGGTGTTGCTGTGTTGGAAAGCACCGTGCTCACCCCCTTCCATTATGGCGTTACTGCGCGCCTCGGCTTGTACTTGCCCTTGCTCATCGCACCGACAAGGATCGCAGCGGCCGACTTACCCATGGGGCTGTTGTAGAGCGCGTGGACCTCTTGTGCGGTCTTCGTGTAGGTCAGGATCTTCTTCACCTGGGCGTTGCCCTTGTCGAAGTTCGACTTCTCGGCGGTGAGTTCCCGGTACTGCTTCTCCAGGTTCATCCGCTTGATGACCGTCTCGAGATCCTTGTTCGTCATCCCGTGCATCGGGTTGAGAGCAGCCTCGCGCGCGTTCACGTGATCCTTGGTGCTACCGATCTGGTAGACCCCCTTGGAGATCTCACCAGTCGCAGGGTCCAGGAGCATGTGCGCGGAACCGCTGGACTCGTTCTTTCGATGACCCCAACGCATCCCCAGCTTGCCGAAGTGGGCCAGGGAGTTGACGAGCTCCATCGCGTCCTGGGCCATCGAGGGTTCGGGCATGTCCATGTCGGTGATGAACCCCATGTCGTCCCAGGTCAGGTTGACTTCGAGTTCGTTGGCGCCGAGGTCGCTGTGCTTGAAGCTTCGAACGCCACGAGCAGCGGCCTTGCGATCCTTCCGACTGTTGCGAGTGTCGGTCAGACGAACGGTGGCCTTCGGCCTCGAGTCAGTCTTCATGTCGAAGGTGAAGTGGAGCTCCATCTTCTTGTTGGGGCTCTGCCCCTTGAAGACCGCAGCGGCATTCAGCTGGTCGGTGACCATCTTCTGATACTCGCTGTAGTACGACTTGCGGGTCGGGGAGTCCTTGCGGAAGTCCTGGCCCTTGAAGCGCGGGTCGTTGTTTAGCAAACGGGTACCCTTGCGGATCTTGCCGGCTGCGCGACGGTAGACCTTGTGGTAGGCACTCGTCTCTGCGCCTCGAGCCCATCGCTGGGCGCGGCGTGCAGAAAATGACTGTGTCGATCGAGCCTGGATGCTGCCGTCGCCGGACTTACGAACACCCCACTTGTCGCCTTGCACCTTCTCAGTGCCCTTGCGGACGCCCCAGTGCATCCCCATCACACCGAAGTGCGCGAGGGAGTTGATCTGGTCCATTGCAGCTTGTGTCATGTCTACCACGGTAGTGGCACCTCCTTCGGAGCGGATTCAGCAAGGATGTTGA